>JAAGKN010000514.1_pt1 | contig 198294 bp, 184 predicted proteins | sample 6206371 | NCBI WGS metagenome assembly JAAGKN01 (sample SAMN11533720, study PRJNA540317) | gut metagenome | isolation source: fecal pellets from male and female animal of same cohort | host: Peromyscus leucopus | place: USA:CA | collected 2017 | reverse complement strand
CAGGTGCCGGTGCTGATTCTGCTGGCGGCTTTTCTCTTTATGATATCCGGGCAGATGTACGATATGGAGCGCAATGAGATATCCGTGATTAAGAGCCGGGGCAGCTCCAGCGGCCAGATTTTCCGGCTGTATCTGTATCAAAGCCTGTTCCTGACCCTGTTGGGGGCGTTGGGCGGGATTCCTCTGGGCACGGTATTCTGTCGGTTTCTGGGTTCCGCCCGCAATTTCCTGGAGTTTGCGGTCAGGGGACAAATGGAGCTTGTCTGGACGAGGGATGTATTGTATTATGGTATAGCGGCGGTGATTTCCTGTATCCTGATTATGACACTGCCCGCCCTGAAACACAGCCGCCTGACTATCGTGAAATTGAAACAGCAGAAGGCCATGAAAAAGCGGACCTGGTGGGAGATATGTTTTCTGGATTTCATCTGCCTGGCGGTGGCGCTGTACGGCTACTACAATTTTTCACGCAACCGGGGCGCTCTGGTGGAGGACGTGCTGATGGGAAAGGCTCTGGACCCGCTGCTCTATGTCAGTTCCTCCTTGTTTATCGTGGGAATGGGACTGCTGTTTCTGCGGCTGCAGCCGCTGCTGGTGCGGGGAATTTACACCCTGGGAAAGCGCCTCTGGCGGCCGGCCAGCTATGCCTCCTTCATGGAGATTATCAAAAACGGCCGCAAACAGCAGTTTATCATGCTGTTTATGATTCTCACCGTCTCTCTGGGCATGTTTCACGCCACCGTGGCGCGCACTATATTGCAGAATGCGTGGGCCAATGTAGAATATCTGGACGGAGCGGATTTGATTGTCCGGGAAGTGTGGAATACTAACGCTACCACCAGCGGGGAGGTCATGGGGGAACTGCGGTACTATGAGCCTGATTACAGCAAATACGCGTCTCTGGATTGTGCCCGCAGCTACACCCGGGTGATACGGGATGAACAGGCCTATGTGCCTATTCAGGGTTCCGAGCGGCAGCAGATTACCCTGCTGGGCATTCACACCCGGGAGTTTGGGGAGAATACCTGGCTGGACCAGGAACTGCTGGGCAGACATTACTATGAGCTGCTGAACGAGCTGGCGGTGGAGCCAACGGGGGTGCTGGTGTCCCGGAATTTCCAGACCCAGCAGGACTATAAGGTGGGAGATACCATACGCTACTACAGCGGCTCCAGGCAGGAGATAAGGGGCAAGATCGTAGACTTTGTGGATTACTGGCCGGGCTATGAGCCGACCACAGTGAGCCTGAACGCGGAGGGAGGGGTCAATACCCGGGACAACTTTCTGGTGATAGCCAACTATGCCACTCTGCAAAAGTCCCTGGGCACAGTGCCCTACGAGGTCTGGGTCTCTCTGAAGGAGGAACAGGATACGGAGGAGTTGTACCAGTGGGTACAGGATAACAATGTACATATTGTCAGGTATGTGGACAGGGCCGCCGATCTGGAAAAGGTGGTGACGGACCCGCTGATGCAGGGCACCAACGGCATTCTCACCATGGGCTTTATTGTCACACTGATTCTGTGCGCCGTGGGATATCTGATCTACTGGATCATGTCCATACGCTCCAGAGAGATGATGTTCGGCGTGCTGCGTGCCAGCGGTATGCACAAGGGAGAGATGTTCTACATGCTGATCAACGAGCAGATTTTTTCCGGCGTGTTTGCCATATTGGGGGGCGTGGGTATCGGACATCTCTCTTCCCGGATGTTTGTGCCTATGCTGCAGACAGCCTATGCGGCCAGCAATCAGGTGCTGCCCATGGAGCTGATTACCCGGCAGTCGGACATGATGCGCCTTTACGGTGTGGTGGCGGGCGTGATGGCGCTGTGTTTGGTGGCGCTGATTGTCATCGTGTTTAGAATGAATGTAGCCAAAGCGCTGAAACTGGGCGAAGAGTAGAGAAGGGGTGCGGAATATGGGTGTGGAAGAAAAAAGCGGAGGAGAGGCAGCCGCCATTGTGATAAGCCATGTGAACCGGGTGTTTCCAGTGGCAGGAGGTCAGTTCCAGGCCCTGACGGACATCTGCGCGGAGGTTCCCCGGGGCGTGCTGACTATATTAAAGGGGCGTTCCGGTTCCGGCAAGACCACACTGCTGAATATTGTGGGGGCGCTGGATACGCCCACCTCGGGCAGTGTGCTGATCGGCGGGCAGGATGTGTGCAGGCTGTCGGAGCGGGCCAGGGAGAATCTGCGCAGGACCCAGGTGGGGTTCGTGTTCCAGTCGGTGTCCCTGATTCCCACCATGGACGCCTTTCAGAACGTGGAGTTCTCCCTGCGCCTGGCGGGAATAAAAAAAGGCCGGGGAGAGCGGGTGGAGGAATGTTTGAAAATGGTAGGGCTGGGCAACCGGATGCACCATATGCCTGCGGAGATGTCCGGCGGTGAGCAGCAGAGGGTGGCCATAGCCAGAGCCATAGCCCACAGACCCCGGATTCTGCTGGCGGATGAACCTACCGCGGAGCTGGACAGCGCCATGGCGGCGGAGGTGGCCAGACTCTTTCAGGAGATGACCAGAAGAGAGGGCGTAACCATTGTTATGACTACCCACGACACGGGCTTGATGGACGCGGGGGACATGGTGATTGAGCTGGAGAACGGGAAACAGGTGACGGAGAATACACAGGGGGTATAAAACGTGGCGGAGGCAATGATACAGGCGGACGGCCTGGTAAAAATCTACAAGACCAAGCAGACGGAGGTGCTTGCCCTGCAGGGCCTGGATTTGACTGTGGAGGAGGGGGAGCTGACCGCCCTGATCGGCAACAGCGGCAGCGGAAAGTCCACTTTCCTGAATATGATCGGCGGCCTGGACAGACCCAGCGCCGGTTCCCTGGTGGTGGGCGGCAAGAATCTGTTTACCATGACGGAACGGGAGCTGGTGGTCTACAAGCGGGACACCGTGGGCTTTGTCTGGCAGAACAATGCCAGAAACCTTCTTCCCTATCTGTCGGCGCTGGAGAATGTGATGCTGCCCATGTACCTGTCGGACGCACGCAGGAAGAAAGCCAAGGCGCTGGAGCTGTTGGAACTGGTGGGCATGTCCTCCAAAAAGCGCAGCAGACTGAATATGCTCTCCGGCGGCGAACAGCAGAGAATCGCCATCGCTATAGCCTTGGCCAACTCCCCTAAGCTGCTGCTGGCGGATGAGCCTACCGGCAGTGTGGACCCCAAGACAGCCAACTATATTTTTGACGTGTTCACGGAACTGAACCGCCAGGGACAGACCATTTTGATTGTCACCCATGACGTGGCGCTCTCCAAAAAAGTAAAACGCGTGGTGGCAATCCGGGACGGAAAGATCAGTAGCGAGCGGATTTTGAAGGAGAAATACGCGGACCGCATAAAAGAGGCGGCCATCGACTGGCGCAGCGAGGACACCCAGGAGGAGTACGCCATCGTGGACAAGGCGGGCAGAGTGCAGATTCCCAGAGACATTCTCTCCTCCATGAACCTACAGGACAACAAGGTGAAACTGGAGCTGTCGGAGGGCAAGGTTATCATCAGCGGCCCTCCGTCAGAGACAGAACACTAAGACAGCAGTTCGCCCAGGCACTGGGAGGGAGACTGTGGAACTCTAAATAGGAGGACTAATCTAACATGAACAGACCGGCCCCCATCATTAAGTCCGATTACCCCGACCCGGATATCATCCGGGTGGAGGATACCTACTATATGATCAGCACCACCATGCATTTTATGCCCGGCGGCGTGATCCTGCGCTCCTTTGACTTGAAAAACTGGGAGATTGCCAGCTATGTCTACGACACGCTGGAGGCAACCTCTCAGGAGAGGATGGAGGGGGAGAGCAGCATCTACGGGAAGGGCATGTGGGCCGCCTGTCTGCGCTGGCACAAAGGTCTGTTCTATGTGCTTTTCAGCGTGCCGGACAGCGGCACCTATCTGTACACGGCGGAGAGAATAGAGGGCCCCTGGAGCTGCAAGAGACTGGAGAGCGCTTACGGCTATCTCCACGACCCGGCCCTGCTCTTTGACGACGACGGGAGAGTTTATATCGCCCACGGGCAGTCGGATATCTGGCTGACGGAGTGGGAGCCTGACTTTTCCGGCGTCCGGGAGGGCGGACTGGACCGACAGATTGTCCGGGAGCGCCAGCAGGTTTACCTGGGACACGAAGGCTCTCACCTGTACAAAATAGATGGAAAATATTACTTGTTCACGATTCACTGGCCCAGAGAGCAGGGGCGGGATCGGCGCACACAGGTGTGTTTCGTGGCGGATTCTCTGGAGGGGGAGTTTGTGGAGCACGAGGTACTCAGTGATGACATGGGCTTTCGCAACCAGGGAGTGGCCCAGGGAGGCATCGTGGACACCCCTGACGGCAGATGGTACGCCGTATTGTTTCAGGACCACGGCGCTGTGGGCCGCATGCCGGTGCTGGTGCCCGTGACCTTTAAGGACGATCTGCCTGTGTTCGGCCGGGACGGCAAAGTGCCTGCGGGCGGGGTGATGAAAAGCAATCGGCCGGGCTACCGGTATCAGCCCCTCTATACATCGGATGTTTTTCCCTGTCTGCGGGACTGGCAGGGGCGTTATGAACTGAAAAAGCAGTGGCAGTGGAATCATGATCCCAATCATGGATTGTGGGGCCTGAAAGAAGAGGGCGGCCTGTGGATTCGCACGGGCAAAGTCTGCACCAATGTGCTGCAGGCTCAGAATACCCTGACCCAGCGCATGCTTTATCCCCGCTGCAGCGGGGAAGTGACAGTGGACGGGTCCGGATTGCGGGAGGGTGATTGCGCCGGGCTGTGCGCCCTGCAGGGGTGCTACGGCATGATCGGCGTTACCAGAACCTTGAACAGCTACTATCTGGTGGTGGTCGCCAGAGCGCTGCAAAGCGGCGCGGCGGGGCAAGACTACATGCCGGGCAGAGTGCTGGACCGGGTGGCTCTGCCCGGCCCGGTGGCACGAGTGAGAATATCCGCCAATTTCACGGATATGGTGGACACAGTGGAATTCGCGTGGAAAAATGACAGACACTGGGAGGCTGTGGGAGAAAAGCATAAACTGTATTTCAGGCTGGATCACTTTGTTGGCTGCCGTTTTGCCCTGGCGGTATATGCCACCCAGGAAAGCGGCGGAGAGGCCGTGTTCAGGGATTTTGTCTATCAGCCGTAAGGATTGTCGTCCAGCGGAGTGCGGCCGTTTCTGGAACGGTACTCGCTGGGCGTACAGTTTTTGTATTGTTTGAACAGGCGATTGAAGGTGGAGATGCTGGGGAATCCAGCCTGCAGGGCAACTTCCGTGATGGACAGGTCCGGCCTGGCCAGCAGCTCCTCCGCCACCTTGATACGCCGGTGACAGAGATAGTCGCAGAAAGTAAAGCCCGTGTACTGCTTGAACAGCCGGGAAAAATGATACTTGCTGAATCCTGTGGACTCAGCGATCTCCTCCAGATTCAGATCATCCATATAGTGAACGTCGATATATCCCATCAGACTGTTAAATTTCTGAATATACTCTTTCTGCTTGTACAGCCGCACATTGGGAAAGAGATTGCTGGCATTGATATGGTTGTAGCCGAACTTGGTAAAAAAAGTCAGGAGCAGAGAGAAAATAGTCAGCTCCGCGTACTCATTTTTATTAAAATATTCATTTCTCATCTGAATCAGCAGCTGATACACGTCATCGTAGATCTGAGGATAGCTCTCCTTGTTGACGTACAGCGGCTGGGACAGCAGGGACTGAATGCCCACGAATCCCTTGAGTTTGGTGATCATGGAGATATCAAACATAAAGATAAAGCGGCTGCCGCTGCCCGGCGCGATCAGTTCGTGCAGTTCCCCGGGCGGTATCACAATGATCTCTCCGGGGATCACATGGTAGAAGACTTCCCCCACCCGCACATCGTAGTAGTTTTCCATCGGCATGATGATTTCCAGGGCCGCATGCCAGTGCGCTTCAAAATTCTCCGCCTGGGTATTGGGCCATATCCGGATAGTGGAATTGTTGTGGAAGGAGACAGTCTCCTGGGAATCCTGAATGTCCCTGATGCCGGTAAAATCGTGATTTATACTATAAAAATCCAAAAAATTTCCATTTACTTTCAAATCTGCCATCTTTACCACTTCCTCTTGAGAGCTTTTTCACAGTAGTTCAGTTTTATATGGAACAATAACCCAGTATGCGCAAATATTGCTAAGTATGTCAGGAATTGCGTTTGTTTTCCGGCGCCGAAGGGAATACCCGGTGGAGAAAATGCCCAAAATGCCCAAAAACAAAGGAAATTTCTATATACATATTTTAGCATCAAAGATAGTAAAAGTAAATATTGCACAATTAATTTTTTCAAAATTCATAAAAACTAAGCAATGTGTGAAGATTAAATAGCAAAGATTAAGAAGACAGACTGCCCATCCATAGCTATAATAGAAAACATAAAGTTCTCTATATTTGTTATTGTACACAGGGAGGCATGTATGAATAAGACTGTCAAAAAATTACTCATACTCATAGGCGTGATAGCAGTGTTTGCGGTATTCTGTATGCTGCTCAGTCTGAGAGGAGTTGAGACCTTTGAGGATAAGTATGCGGGACATGATCTGACTGCCGACGCCGAGGGCGCGGTGAGAGAAGGAACATATACCCGCTATCTCAATGCCCATGCTGATGCTGCACGTCCCCAGGCACAGGTTGATCTGGATCTCTTTGCCTACACTGCGGAAGGCGGCGTGGAGGTTTACAACGATTATGAAGGCGCGGAGAAAGCCCTGTTTACAGATACCAAGTCCATGGTGACCTGGGAGATAGATGTGCCTGCATCCGGATTCTACAATGTGGTGCTGGACTATCTGGTGCCGGAGTCCAGAGGCGTGGCTGCGGAGCGCGCTATCTATATCAACGGCGAGCTGCCCTTTGACGACGCGGCCAATATGGAGTTTACTCGTATCTGGACCGATGGCGTCGAGGTGCGCGTGGACAATCAGGGCAATGAGATCCGTCCTACCCAGGTGGAGGTGTTCGAGTGGCAGAGCGCGTACTGCGAGGACAGCATGGGCTATATCGCTGATCCCTATATGTTCTATCTGGAAAAGGGTACAAATACTGTGAGCCTGGAGGCGGTGAACGAGCCTCTGGTATTGAAGGCGGTGCATATCCTTCCGGTGACGGAGATGGATACCTATGCGGAGTACAGAGCCAAGCAGACCGGGAGTGCAGCTTCCGGGTCAGGGCTTTCTTATATACAAGTGGTACAGGGTGAGGATTCCACCGTTCGTTCCGAATCCTCCTTATATGCAAAGTACGACAGATCCTCACCCTCCACTCAGCCCTACACGGTAATGCATACTGTACTGAACTATGTGGGCGGCGACGCCTGGAGAAGCGCGGGACAGTGGATACAGTGGGATATCGAGGTGCCGGAGGACGGCTACTACAACATAACGATCAAGGGCCGGCAGAATTATTCCCGAGGCAGTGTGTCCAGCCGTACCTTATACATAGACGGAGAGGTTCCTTTCGAGGAGGCCAAGAGCATCTCCTTTGACTATGCCAATGACTGGGAGTGCAAGACCCTGCAGGATGAGGAGGGCAATCCCTACGAATTCTATCTGACAGCGGGTACCCATACCCTGCGCCTGGAGGCGACTCTGGGAGAGATGGGCCCTATTATGGAGGAACTGGAGGACTGTACTTTCCGCCTGAATCAGATATACAGAACGATTCTGGTATATACAGGGGCGACCCCCGACCATTATCGTGACTACCATATTGACACCAATTATCCCGAGGTTATGGAGGCCATGGACCTGGAGCGAATGAGGCTCTACAAGGTCGTGGATGAGGTTGTGGCCTACAGCGGCCAGAAGGCCGACAAGATTGCCACCGCCCAGACCATAGCCCAGCAGTTGGAGAGGTTCCTGGAGAAACCGGCCAAGATCACCACAGAGTTTGTGACATTTAAAGACAATATCACTGCGCTGGGTACCGCCATCCTGAACATGAGCGAGTCCAAGCTGGATATCGACTACATCGTGGTAAGCGGAACTCAGACCCAGCCGGAGAAGGATACCTCCAATTTCTTCCAAAAGCTTGCCCATGAGGTTCGCTCCTTTGTGGCCTCTTTCATTGTAGACTACGACGCGGTGGGTGATGTGTACGAAGAGGGCGGCAGCGACGTAATCAAGGTATGGGTGCTGACCGGACGTGACCAGGGTACCATCTTAAAATCCATGGTGGACGATACCTTTACACCCGAGAGCGGTATCAAGGTCAACGTGGAGATCGTGGCCCAGGACGCCCTGCTGAATGCGGTGGTGGCGGGCAGAGGACCGGATGTGGTGCTGTCCATCGGCGCGGACCAGCCTGTGAACTACGCACTGCGTAACTCCGTGGAAGATATCACCCAGTTTGCGGACTATCAGGAGGTGCTTGCCAACTACACCCCCAGCTCTTATGAGCAGTACTCTCTGGACGGACACATATACGCCGTGCCTGAGACCCAGACTTTCAATGTGATGTTCTACCGCAAGGATATTCTGGAGCAGCTGGAACTTGAAGTTCCTGATACCTGGCAGGAGATGATCGAGATGCTGCCCACAATACAGGGCAACAACATGTCCATAGGACTTCCCAGTGCGGGCGGCTCCAGCAGCAATGCGGCGGCCAGTACCCAGGTGGCGTCCAACAGTGCGGATCTGAGCATGTATTTCAGTCTGCTGTTCCAGTATGGCGGAGACCTGTACAACGAGAAGGGAACCCGCACCACGGTGGACGAGGAGGCCGGTGTGGAAGCCATGGCGGACTACATCAAGTACTTTAACGACTACGGCATTCCGACCTATTTCGACTTTGTCAGCCGATTCCGTTCCGGCGAGATGCCCATTGGTGTGGCGAACTACGCAACCTACAACACGCTGATGGTGTCCGCTCCCGAGATTCGGGGACTGTGGGATTTCACGCTGATTCCCGGCACCGAGAAGGTGGATGAGAATGGCGAGACCTACATAGACCGGTCGGATTTCATCACCGGCAGTGCTACCATGATGATCAAGCAGTCCGATGAGAACAACAAGCAGAACGCGTGGGAGTTCATGAAGTGGTGGGCGCGGGTAGATACCCAGGTGCGTTTCGGACGGGAGATTGAGGCCCTGCTGGGTTCCTCTGCCAGATATGCCACCGCCAATATCAATGCTTTCTCCCAGCTGGCATGGAGCGCGGACGATATCGAGGTGCTGCTGGCTCAGTGGGAGCAGACCGTGGGTATCAGAGAGGTACCCGGCGGCTACTACACAGGACGTCATATCACCAATGCCATCCGTAAGGTAATTAATGATAAGGATGATGCGAGAGAGACGATTATAGATTACGCCATCACGATCAACGAGGAGCTGACCAAGAAACGCATTGAGTTTGGTCTGCCGCTGGAATAGGGGGGAGAGATAAAATATGAAAGAATATTTGCAGAAATATATCACCCTGCGGAAACACAATTTCCGGGTGGCGGTGAAGAAGGCGAAACGGTCAAAGATGTGCTACGCATTCCTGGCCCCGTACGCGGTTCTGTTTACCCTGTTTTACATATTGCCGGTGTGCAGCTCCATCTTTTTCAGCTTTACCTACTACAACATATTGGAGCCGCCCAGATTTATCGGGATACAAAACTACATCAACCTGATTCTGTCGGATGATATCTTTTTAAAAGGCGTCAAGAACACCTTTATGATCGCGGTGATTACCGGGCCGCTGGGCTACATTATGTCGTTCCTGTTCGCCTGGCTGATTAACGAACTGCCCAGATGGATCAGAACCATTGCGGTGGTGGTGTTCTATGCACCGTCCATCGCGGGCAACGTGTTCGTCATCTTCTCCGTGTTCTTCAGAGGAGACGCCTACGGATATGTGAATGCGCTGCTGATTGACATGGGCCTCATAGACGCTCCGATTTTGTGGCTGACCAATCCGACCTACATGCTGCCGATCTGTATGGTGGTTATCCTGTGGATGAGCTTGGGCATGGGCTTTCTGTCCTTCGTGGCAGGCCTGCAGGGTGTGGACCGTTCCCAGTATGAGGCGGGCTGTATCGACGGCGTGAGGAACCGATGGCAGGAGCTGTGGTTCATCACATTGCCGAACATGAAACCTATGTTGATGTTCGGCGCGGTTATGGCCATTACCCAGTCCTTTAACGTGTGCGACGTGACCAAGACCCTCTGCGGCTACCCCAGTACAGACTATGCGGCCCGTACCGTCGTCACCCACCTGTTTGACTATGGTTTTTCCAGATTTGAGATGGGTTATGCATCAGCGATTGCGACCATGCTGTTCCTGGTGATGATCTTATGTAACAAAGCAATTCAAAGTCTGTTGAGAAGAGTAGGAACCTGATATGAGCAAAAAGAGAAAAGAAGCGAAAATGGAAAAGCAACCGAGACATGTAATTTTAAAGAGGAGACAGCCCAACCGGTCCAGAGTAGGAGATTTCTTCGTTTACTTTTTTCTGCTGCTCATGGCTGTGGCCATGGTATTCCCGCTGGTGTATGCCATTGAGTCCGCGCTGAAACCTCTGGATGAGCTGTTTAAGTTCCCCCCCACTGTGTTCGCGCAGAACCCGACGCTGGATAATTTTTCGGATCTGTTCGTGACCATGGGAAAGTCCTGGGTGACTTTCTCCAGATACATATTTAACACGGTGTTTATCACGGCGGTGGGTACCTTTGGCCACCTGATTGTGGCCTCCATGGGTGCGTTCGTACTGGCTAAGTATGAGTTCCCGGGCGGACAGACCTTTTTCAAACTGGTCACTGTGGCCCTGATGTTCAGCGGATATGTGACCTCCATCCCCAACTATCTGATTATCAATCAGCTAGGCTGGATTGATACCTACTGGGCCATTGTAATTCCGGCCTTTGCGGCTCCCACAGGTCTGTTCCTGATGAAACAGTTTATGGAAGGCCTGCCCACCTCCCTGATTGAAGCTGCCAAGATAGACGGAGCCAATGAGTGGAGAGTGTTCACCAATATTGTGATGCCTAACGTAAAACCTGCCTGGCTGACTCTGATTATCTTCTCTGTGCAGGGTCTGTGGAATAACAGCGCAGCGACCTTTATCTACTCCGAGGAGAAAAAGACGCTGGTGTACGCGCTGCAGCAGATTCAGAGTGGCGGTATCGCCCGAACCGGTCAGTCCGCGGCGGTGCAGGTAATCGTGATGGCAGTGCCGATTTGTATCTTCATTCTGTCTGAGAGCCAGATTCTGGAGACAATGGCAAGCTCCGGTCTGAAGGACTAGTATTAGGAACGAGGTGGCGTATGAGAAAGACGATAAAGAGAGTCGGCGTCCTGCTGGCAAGCGCCATGATGCTGATTGGTTCATCCCTGGCGGTGAGCGCGGCATCTGATGGCGGCGACTACAGTTACAACTATGATTACTGGGGAGATGTACAGGGTTCTCCGGACGCTTATACCGTGTCTGGCGTGTATACCTCCGTGGATCTGGGACTGGATAAGAATCTGTCCAATCCCAGAGGACTGTATGTTTCCGGCAATACGGTCTATATCTGCGATACCGGCAACAACCGTATCGTGGTGGTGGAGCGGGTTGACGCGGAGGGCTTTAAGCTGAAACAGATTATTGAGGAGTTCAAGGGCGATGTGGCTGTCAAGACCTTATCCGGTCCCACGGACGTGGCTGTATCCGAGGAGGGTGAGTTGTTCATCGCGGACAAGGGAAATGGCCGTATCCTCAAGCTGGACGCGGATTTGAACTATCTGATGCAGTTCGACAAGCCTGTAGACAATACCTTGGATCCGGAGCTTACCTTTTCTCCCGACAAGATAACTATTGATACGGCGGGCCGTGTGTACTGCATCGCCACCGGTATCAATCAGGGTTTGATCAAATATGAGAATGACGGAGTGTTCTCCGGTTTTGTGGGAGCCACCAAGGTTACCTACGATTTTATGGATTATATCTGGAAACGGATTGCCACCGAGGAACAGAGAGCGCAGATGGTGTCCTTTGTTCCCACGGAGTATGACAATATTTATATGGACCATGAGGGCTTTATCTACGCCTGTACCAGCAATGTGACGGAGGAGGATCTGGACGCCGAGACGGCGGACCCCGTCCGCAAGCTGAACCTGATGGGCAATGATATTCTGGTACGAAACGGTGAGTGGGCCGTGTATGGAGACCTCTACTGGGGCAACAACGGCGGCTACGATGGGCCTTCCCGTCTGACGGACGTCACGGTCTTTGAGAATGACGTGTATGTGGTGCTGGATCGGAACAGAGGACGTCTGTTCGGCTATGACGACCAGGGACGCATGCTGTTCGCTTTCGGCGGTCCCGGCAATATGGACGGTTATTTCCGCTATCCGGTGGCTCTGGAGCATATGGGGCAGGACCTGCTGGTATTGGACAGCCAGGACTGCGCGATTACGCTGTTTACACCCACGGAGTTCGGACGTCTGGTCTATCAGGCCATCGACCAGTTTGACGACGGTAAATATGTGGCCTCCGGCGAGACCTGGCAACAGGTTATGGATCTCAACGGCAACTACGATCTGGCCTATATCGGCATCGGACGTTCCCTGCTGCGGCAGGAGCGCTACCACGAGGCTATGGAGTATTTTGAACTGAAATATGATGATGAGAACTATTCCAAGGCCTACAAGCAGTACCGCAAGGAGTGGGTGGAGGAGCATATAGTAGTGATCTTTATCGTGGTGTTCGCAGTGCTGATTGTTCCGCTGGCCATAGGCAAGATTAAGAACATAAAGCACGAGATTGACACTGCTGATATCTTTAGACTGTAGACGGAGGCCGGTATGATAGCTTCATTGAAAAAGAAAGAAACTTATGTACACTATCTTGCAACCCTGAGGTTTGCGCTGTACTGCATTACTCATCCCCTGGATGGGTTCTGGGACCTGACCCATGAGAGGAGAGGTTCCTTTGCGGCTGCCAACACCATACTGGGGCTGACCCTGCTGATTCGTGTGATGAAACTGCGCTATACCAGCTTTATCTTTATGACAGTGTACTGGGAGAACCTGAACATCTTCCTGTACTTGGCCAGTGTATTGTTCCCCCTGGCGCTTTGGGTGGTGGGAAACTGGGCGCTGACCACGCTGTTTGACGGCAAGGGCAAGCTGGGACAGGTGTATATGGCTACCTGCTATGCGCTGACCCCCTATCCGCTGATTCAGTTTCCCCTGATGATTTTCAGCAATTTTGTGACGGTGGACGAGGCGGAGTTCTACACAGTACTCAGCGGCCTGTCGCTGGTGTGGGCCATGGCGCTGATCTTCGCGGCCATGATGCAGATTCACGAGTACTCTCTGGGCAAGAATTTCCTGTTTACCATTGCGTCCCTGTTCGCAATGCTGGTAATGGTATTTATCCTGCTGTTGTTCTTCAGCATGATCACGCAGGGTATCTCATACTTTATCTCTCTGGGCAGGGAGATATTATTCCGATTGTGACGGAGCGCGGAGCCGGAGGCAGTGAGAGGATATATGCCCATTAGGCTGGGCAGATGGGAGAAACCGAACCATGTATAGAGGAGACAAAGAGACAAGAAAAGCAGAATTTAAGAGGACGCTGATCAGACAACTGAAGGGCTTGATTGCACCGGGCGTCATCGCGTTGATTATACTGGTCATTGTGCTGGTAATCATAAATTATCAGGGTGCGGAGGAAGAGGAGGAGATCATCCGCGTCAACGGCTGGGAGGGAGATATCCAGGAGGTCGTACTGGAGAATGACGATCTGCGGTTTGTGATGGACCCAGGAACCACCCAGTTTTCCCTGGAGGTGAAGTCCAGCGGCAAGGTGTGGAATTCCAACCCCGAGGGAGGCTCCAGTGACCCGCTGGCGCTGACCACTGAGAAGGGCAGGCTGCAGTCTACGCTGGCGTTGACCTGGAGTACCAAGGCGGGCGTGGACGCTCCCTATAACAATTACGACTACAGCATCGAGAAGGGTGTGTATGACATTGAGCTGGGTCAGGACTATGTGAAGGTCTACTACTCCATCGGTGATACAGAGAAGGAATATATCATTCCTCCGGTGATCACAGACGAGAATTTCCAGAAGTGGCTGGGACAGATGAGCCAGCAGGACTCCGGCATGATCAAGGAGTATTACAAGAAGTACGACATTAACAACCTGGGTAAGAAGGACGACAAGGAGCAGCTCCTGGCCAGTTACCCCATACTGGAGGAGCAGGTAATCTGGGTGCTGCGTGACGGTACCAGAGACCATTTAAAGAGCAGGTTTGAGGAGTATTTCGCGGCGGCAGGCTACACCATGGAGGACTATCAGGCTGATAAGGAGCTGAATTTTGCTGACAGCAGCTTTGAGAAACCCATTTTTAATGTGAATGTGATCTATCGTTTGGACGGTGACGACCTGTTGGTGGAGATTCCGCTGAACGAGATCGAGTATAAATCCCAATATCCGCTCTACAATCTGTCCGTACTGCCTTTCTTCGGCGCGGGCAGCAAGGAGGACCAGGGATTCCTGCTGGTGCCGGAGGGCGGCGGCGCGCTGATCAACTTCAACAACGGCAAGAGCGCACAGAATGACTATTATGCTAATATGTACGGCTGGGATATGGCGCTGAACAGGGAGGCGCTGGTACACAGCACCAGAAACTACTTTAACGTGTATGGTATCAGCCAGGGGGATGATTCTTTCATCTGCATCCTGGAGGATGGCGCGTCATATGCCTCCATCAACGCGGATATCTCCGGCAGAAAGAACAGTTATAACTACGTCTATCCGGTGTACAGCATTGCCATGAGAGAGAAATACGATGTGGGTGAGATAGCCGACAGCAGTATGTATGTATATATTCCGGAGCTGCCCGACGGCAGTCTGCTGCAGCGCTACAGCTTTATCGACAGCGGCAGCTACACGGACATGGCCAAGGATTATCAGAGCTATCTGCTAGGCAAATATGAGGGCTATATGACCCTGAACGATGACGCCGAGGCTCCCGTGGCGGTGGAGATCATGGGCGCGGTGGATAAGGTGAAACAGGTGCTGGGCGTGCCAGTGTCCAGACCCCTCAAGCTGACCACCTTCAAGGAGGCTCAGGAGATTATCGCCCAGCTCAAGGCGGACGGCCTGAATAATATGGCTGTCAAGCTCACAGGATGGGCCAACGGCGGCGTACAGCAGAAACTGCTGACCCGTGTGAAACCAGTGTCCAGCCTGGGCAGCAAGAAGGACTTACAGAACATGATCGACGCGGCCAGAGCGCTTGGCGTGGAAGTCTACCTGGACGGTGTGACGCAGTACGCCTATGACAGCGGTATCTTCAACGGATTCTTTGTATTCACGGACGCCGCCCGGTTTGTCAGCAAGGAGAAGGCGGAGCTGTACGAGTACAACCCGATCTCCTTCGGTAAGTCAGAGTTCAAGGGCAGTTTTTACCTGGTGCATCCAGACATAGAGGCGGAGATGACACAGAAACTCAGCGAGGCAGCCGCCAAGTATGGGGCGGGAATCTCTTTCCGGGAGAACGGTATGGATGTTTCTGCCGACTACTACCGCAAGGATACGCACCACAGGCAGGAGGTGTTGGAACAGCAGGTCGCCCAGTTCAAGGAGTTGGCGGATGGCGGTCAGAAGGTCATGATCAACATGGGCAACGACTATGCGGCCCCTTATACGGATCTGATCACCAACATGGACCTGCGGGGCAGCGAGTACACCATCATTGACACCTATGTGCCCTTTTATCAGATGGCGCTGCACGGCTATGTGAACTACACCGGTGATCCTCTGAACCTGGCGGGCGAGACGGAGGACGAACTGCTGCTCAGCGCGGAATACGGCGCGGGCTTACAGTTCAACGTGATGCAGGAGACGGCGTTTATTCTCCAGAAGACCCTTTACACACAATACTATGGTTCTGATTTTAACGCCTGGCATGACAGGCTGGTAGAGATATATACCAGATACAACGCAGAACTGGGACACACCTTTAACCAGAAGATGACGGGACACGAGCAGATCACGGCGGATATGTCCTGCACCACATACGAGGATGGGACTAAGGTCTACGTCAACTATGGCTACCTGGACCTGACGGCGCCGGACGGCACAGTGGTTCCCGCCAGAGATTATAAGGTGGTTCGATAAATAGGTAAATTAACCCGCAGCGCGGTTGCGGAACAAAAATAAAGAAAGGGTTGTAGGAAATGAAGAAACAGAAGAATAAATTGGCAGGTCTTCAGAAACGTAAGGCAATAGCGGGATATATCTTCATAGCGCCTTTCATTATCGGATTCCTGGTGTTTATGGTAAAACCCTTCTTCCAGTCTCTGTATATGAGTTTCTGTAATGTGGAAGTGGGTGCGGGCAGTTTCGATCCCGTGTTTCAGGGGATTGACAACTACAAGAGAGCCTTTACCATCGATCCTGAATTCTCGAGACTGCTGGTGGAGGAAATCTCCCGAATGCTGGTAGATTCCGTAGCGATTATGGTGTTCAGTTTCTTTGTGGCGCTGATACTGAATCAGAAGTTCAAGGGAAGAGCGTTGGTGAGAGCCATATTTTTCCTGCCGGTTATCCTCTCTTCTGGTGTTATACTGGGATTGGAGACGGACAACGCTCTGATGGCCCAACTTCAGGTGGCCATCGAGGAGACCACCAGCGGCGTCAGCATCACCGGAGCCGTGGAGGATATCCTGCGAACGGCGGGAGTGGGTGTAAGAGCCTTCGAGCAGGTGTTTGAGATCATAGACAACATCTATGACATCGCCATCTCCTCAGGTATCCAGATCATTATTTTCCTCTCCGGTCTGCAGACCATCTCCGCCAGCATGTATGAGGCGGCGGATATCGAGGGCTGTACCAAGTGGGAGAGCCTGTGGAAGATTACCTTCCCGATGATCAGCTCCATGTTCCTTGTCAACTGGATTTATACCATCATTGACTTCTGCATGAGGTCTGACAATGAGGTGATCGAGAAGATCACCAAGGTTATGGTGGACCAGATTAACTATGGTTTCTCGTCGGCCATGACATGGATTTACTTTTTGATTGTGATTGCCTTTGTGGGCATTAGTTCACTGATTATTTCAAAGGGGGTTTACTATTATGACTAAGGCACTGGCAAAACGGAAAAATAGTAACTTCTGGGAGAGAAACAGGAAATCAGAGGGATATCTGCTGAGAAAGGTAGTCACCAACTTTTTCGTAAGGGTGTGCCGTTTTATTCTGCTCTTTGGTATGTGTTTTCTGATTCTACAGCCGATTTTTAACAAAATCTCCGTGAGTTTCATGGAGGAGCAGGATCTGTATAACCCCATGGTGGTGGCGATTCCCGAGCATTTTACCACAGACAACTACAGGCTGGCGGCGGAGATCATGAATTACAGCAAGAGTATTGTAAACTCTCTGGTAATCTCCCTGACCATCGCCATTTTGCAGATTGCGGTGTGTACGCTGGTGGGATACGGCTTTGCCAGATTTGAGTTCCCTCTCAAAAAATTCTGGTTCGCCTGTGTGATGATGGTGGTGCTGGTTCCCCCGCAGACGATATCCACATCCCTGCATCTGCACTTCCGGTTTTTTGATATCCTGGGTATATTCCAGGCTACCACAGGCAGTACGCTCAACCTGAGAGGCTCTATCGTGCCTTATTACCTGATGAGCGCGGGATGCATGGGACTCAAGAACGGCCTGTACATCTATATGATACGCCAGTTCTTCAGGAATATTCCCAAGGAGCTGGAGGAAGCGGCCTATGTGGATGGCTGCGGCACGCTGAAAACCTTTATCCGGATTATGCTGCCGGACGCTACGCCCATACTGACCTCTTGTTTCCTGTTCTCTTTTGTGTGGCAGTGGACGGATGGTTTTTATTCCAAGCTGTTCCTGGGCAATGTCAGTCTGGTCAGCACATCGCTCTCCAGAATTGTGGATGGCCTGGCAGCCTATTTGCAGAGACTTATGGGCACGCCCCAGACGCCCTCTGTGGGCATGGTGAACTGTATCACAGCTACAGGCACGCTGATGATTGTGGTGCCGGTGCTGATTCTCTACCTGTTTGCCCAGAAGGGCTTTGTGGAGAGCTTGAGCAGTTCGGGTATCAAGATGTAACCTACATAGTTATAGCTTTCCAGGTTCCGGCGTCATCCCGGAAAAGAATTTGTGACATCGGAACAAACCTGGGATTCTATATAGATTAAAGGAGGATATGAAAATGAAAAGTAAGATTGCAAAGAAAGTAATCGCAGCCTCTCTGGCAACGGTAATGACCGTAGGCCTGGCTGCATGTGGCAATGAGGCAGCTCCCACCGATGGTAGCACTCCCGATACCAGCAGTGCGGAGCCTTCCAACCAGGAGCAGTCCACTCCCGAGGAGTCTTCTGCTGAGGAGTCTTCCTCTGAGGAGGAAGAGGTTAGTCCTTACACCGTTTTGACCGATGAGAACGGTAATGTATATGATCTGGGCGGCATGGAGATCATCCTGCGCGACTGGTGGTCCGGCGATCCCGCTGAACCGGCCAACGACTATGAGGAGGCTCGCGACGAGTACCGTGAGTGGTGTCAGGAGACCTACAACTTTACCTTTAAGCAGCAGGCTATCTCTGACTGGGGCAGCGCTCCTCAGGATTTCGTAGACTACGCTTCCGCTGGCGGCGAGGAGAACTATATCTTCATTCTGCGTGAGGCAGCTCCCACTGTTGCGGCTATCGACAGCGGTTTGATGTATGATCTGGCTACTCTGGACTGCCTGGATTTCTCCGAGGCGAAATGGCTGGGCGACGCCGGCGTGCACAAGCTGATGGGCAGAGGTGATTCCGTATACGCTATGTACGGTGAGTACACCGAGCCCAGAAGTGGCATTTACTTCAACAAGAGACTGCTGGAGGATGCCGGTATTGATCCCAACAAGCCTTACGAGCTGCAGGAGGCTGGCGAGTGGACCTGGGACGCTCTGGTTGACATGTGCGCGCAGGTGCAGAGAGACGTTGACAACGACGGCGTGATCGATGTGTACGCTCTGACCCAGAATGATTCTCAGTTCATCAACTATGCCGTATATTCCAACAACGGTGACTATGTAGGCAGAGATGACAGCGGCTATGTATACAAGCTGGAGTCCGATGAGACCGTTGAGGCTCTGAACTGGGCTGTAGACACCCTGAACCAGTACAAGCTGCCTTATCCGGAGGGCGCTAACTGGGATTACTTCATACAGGCGTTTACAAACGGTGAGGCTGTGTTCTGTACTGAGGATGCTTACAAGGCAGGCGGCGATTTCTCCACCATGGAGGACGATTTCGGTTTCGTATGTTTCCCCATGGGACCCAAGGCCAGCGAATATATGAATATCTACAGCAACAACCCGGTGGCTATTCCTGCGTGCTATGACGCTGAGAAGGCATGGAATCTGGCGTTCGCTTACAATCTGTGGACCGATCCCGTTCCCGGCTATGAGGATTACGAGGCATGGAGAGCTAACTACAACAAGAACTTCCGCGACAGCGAGTCTGTTGACCTTACCATTACCCGTATGATGAGCAACGGCCGTCTGACCTATCATGGTCTGATCGCCAACCTGGATCTGGGTAATGACCTGACCTACGGTCTGCTGGATGGCACCAGCGTATCCGAGCATATCGAGAAGATCAGAGATACCTGGCAGGCATACATCGCCGAGACCAACGGTCTGTAATCAGGCGGAGTTATCGATAACTGAAAACAAGCATATATGCAGAAAGTGGGTGGTGTTTTCCGGGCACCACCCCTTTTTTCAAGAAAGAGGTTTACAAAAATGACACAATACGCAACGAATCCGATTATGCCGGGTTTCTACCCGGACCCTTCCATCTGCGCTGTAGGAGAAGACTATTATCTGGTGAATTCCACCTTTGCCTATTTTCCGGGCCTGCCGGTGCTGCACAGCCGGGATTTGGTGCACTGGGAGCAGATTGGCAATGTGATGGACCGCAAGTCCCAGCTTCCTCTTGAGCATGCGGGGCATTCTCAGGGATTGTTTGCCCCCACAATCCGGTACCATGAGGGAACCTTTTATGTGATTTGCACCAATGTGTCCTATGGCGGCAACTATGTGGTCACTGCCAGGAACCCTGAAGGCCCCTGGTCTGAGCCCCACTATCTGGAGGGAGCGGGCGGCATTGATCCCAGCCTGTTTTTTGACGACGATGGAAAATGCTATTATATCGGTACCCATCCCAATCCGGAGGGCTGCAGATACGACGGAGATTGGTATATCTGGATACAGGAGCTGGATTTGGATAGCTGGAAACTGGTGGGACAGCACAGGGATGTGTGGAACGGCGCTCTGAGAGGCGTACACTGGCCGGAGGGTCCCCATCTGTACAAAAAGGACGGCTATTACTATATTTTGCATGCGGAGGGCGGCACGGGACCGGAGCATGCGGTGAGTGTATGCCGCAGCAAAGAAATCTGGGGACCTTATGAGAACAATTTCTGCAATCCGATTCTGACCCACAGGCATCTGGGCCAGGCATTCCCCGTTAAGTATGTGGGACATGCGGACTTGGTGGAGACTCCGGCGGGAGAGTGGTATATGACCATGCTGGCGGTGCGCCCCCTGGAGGGATACACTACCATGGGCAGAGAGACCTTTCTGGCGAAGGTGACCTGGGAGAATGACTGGCCGGTGGTCAACGCGGGTGTGGGACAGCTAACGGACCAGGTGGAGATTGGTCTTCCCTGTTGGCTGCCGGAGCAGGACCCTGCCAGCTACACCAGCAGAAACAGAGGCAGAAACGCGGTTCCCGGCAGCGATCGGGACTATGATTTTACCCGGATGGAGACGCTGGGGGACGAATTTTTGTATTTGCGCAATCCAAATCTGTCCAACTATGCGCTGGAAACAGGAAAGGGCTTGTATCTCACTGCGGCATCTGCTACACTGAAAGAGCAGGACAGCCCTACCTATGTGGGAATCCGCCAGCAGCACCACGCCTTTAGGGTGGAGGCAGCGCTGGAGACAGAGCAGTTGCCTGAGGGCTGCAGCGCGGGTCTGGCCCTGATACAGAGCAATACCTATCATCTGCGTCTGGAGATCAGCTATGGAAAGCTGCAGGCAGTCCTGTGTCAGAATGGGCAGGACACCGTGGCTGGTTCCATATCATTGCCCGCTGTGTCTGCCGCTCCTCTGAAACTCTATCTCCAGGTGGAGGGCTTACAGGCCACGGCAGGCTATATCCTTGACGGAAAGGACGTCCCTGTGGCTGAACATATGGATATCCGCAGTCTCTCTACCGAGGTGGCCGGAGGTTTTGTGGGTTGCACGGCAGGCATATATGCCGCAGGCGCCTCCGGAGCGGAGAGTGGGAAGGACGGCCGCGTGTTATGCAGCGGATTGTCTTATAGACAGATATGTATATAGATGTAGGCGATTGCGAAACACACTTATGGCAGTATCGAATTGTGCATATTGTATATTCCATAAGCAGGCTCTTTCGAGTCGTTGGTACTTAGATGCTGTATTTTAGCATCTTATGTACCACTACGACGAGAACGAAGCGAGAGCGTGCCGGCGTTGGATTATACAATGTGCACAATGACACTGGCACAATCACTGAGTTTCGCAATTACCTAGTATATAGATGGATTTTGGGGAGAGAGGAAGTATTAACCATGGAAGTAAAGTTTCATCTGCCTGGCCTGCGCCAGAATTATCCTTTAAATATGCTGGTTCTGAGCATGTTAAAACAAAAACCGGAATGGTTTCGCGAAGGTGTACAGATCGCCTCGTTTTTTGGCGAATTTCCCACCTCTTTGTGGAATGGCGGCAGACCCTCCAACTACGACCAGTGTGACGCGGCATTTATTCAAAATGTGGTAAAGAGCGTCAACGGCCAGGGTGTGCCGGTGCGCTACACCTACACCAATATGCTGCTCACGGAGGAGGACCTTGGGGACCCCTACTGCAATTTCTGTATGCAGGTGGCGGACAACGGAATGAATGAGGTCATGATTTTCTCCCCGATTCTGGAGAAATACATCCGGGAGAAATATCCCAGCTATAAGCTGAACAGCTCCACCTGCAAGGAGATTCGGGATATAGAGCAGGTCAACGAGGAGCTGAAAAAGGACTACTATCTGGTGGTGCTGGACTACAATTTCAACAACCGCTTTGAGGAGCTGGCCAGGATAGAGGACAAGGCCCGCTGCGAGATTCTGGTCAACACGCTTTGTACGCCCAACTGTCCCAGGAGAGGCGCTCACTATCAGAATATCGCCAAAAACCAGCGGATTCTGTTGGAGAACAGAAAGCTGCCCAAGGAGCAGCAGCAGCCCCTGGAGCATTGGTACTGTGAGTACGGCGAGTACAACTGTATACACACGATTCAGGACTACAGCACCTATATCTCTCCGGAGGATATCTGGGAGAAATATGTACCCATGGGATTCAATCAGTTTAAAATTGAAGGCAGGACCGCCAATATCTTTTCCCTGGTGGAGACCTATGCCCACTATCTGATTCGTCCGGAAAAACAGGGAGAGGTACGGATTATGCTGCTGAACAATCTGGTAAGCAGCAAGGTTATCACCGTAAACCATCCCAGACCGGCCAGGTGGCCATAGGACGAGAGGAGGTACAACGTATGGCGGCGAGAGAGGTGTATTGGCATTTGCCCGGCTTTTGCTATTTCAGACTGTTGAATCAGGTTATCATAAATATGATGAAGGACTATCCCGACAGGTTCAGAGAGGGCTACCGGATAGGGTCCGTGTACGGCACCTTTCCCGGCGCCATCTGGAACGGCGGGAGGGTTTCCTTTGGCCTGACCAGCAAGCGGGATATGGAGAATATTCTGAAGATATACAACTCCAGGGGGATTCCGGTGCGTTTCACCTGGACCAACTCTCTGCTGGAGGAAAAGCATCTCCAGGATACCTATTGCAATCTGATCATGCGCCTGGCGGACAATGGTCTGAACCAGGTGCTGGTCAACACGCCTGTGCTGGAGGACTATATCCGCAGGGAATATCCCCGCTATCCGCTGATTTCCTCCACCACCAAGCGCATTACGGACTTGGAAAGCCTGCAGGCGGAGCTTAACAGGGACTATTATCTGGTGGTGCTGGACTATGATCTGAACCATGACGAGCAGACGCTGTCCGCCATCAGTCCCCAGGCCGGACGGGTGGAGATTCTGGTCAATGAGGTCTGTTATCCGGGCTGCGCCATGCGGGCGGAGCATTACCGCCAGCAGTCTCAGCTACAGCTGGAGTTTGACATCCATACGGGATTTCCCTGCCCCAACCAGACACAGCCCCGCACCTTTGCGGAGTGTATGGAGCGGCCCGCTTTTATCACCAACGAGCAGATTTCTGCCTACATTGATAAAGGCTTTTGTAATTTCAAGATTGCCGGGCGGGGAATGCCCCAGGATTATGTGAAGGAATCCTATCTCTATTTCCTGGTCAGGGAGGAACACAGAGCGTTTATCCGGGAAAAAATTGATGGATTGCTGGCCCAGTTCAAGGCGGCCCAGCAGGGAAATGTACACAAAAAAAACATATAAATTCTCTTTGCAACCTCTTGTAAAATCATAGGGTTTATCGTATAGTAAGGTTAGTAGGCAGCAAACTTATGATATTCAGGAGGAAAGTACTATGACAAAAGCTGAGATTTTGAAGAAAGAAATTTTGGGACAGTATCGCAGTGTACGTCAGTTTGCCTTGGAAATGAATATCCCTTATAGTACTCTGGTAACGGCATTGGAACGCGGCATCGAGGGGATGGCTTACGGCACTGTGATCAAAATGTGTGACAAGCTGAGTCTGAATCCGGTGGATTTCACCTCATTGGAGAGAGACGCGCCTTTGGGAGCGCAGCTGCTAGAAAACAGAGTCATGCAGAATTATCTGAAACTCAATCAGGAGGGCCGGGACAAGGTACTGGAGCTGATGGATGATTTCGTGCAGATTGATAAATACCGGCAGAAGAGCAAGAAGAAATAACACAGTTCATACACAATAATAAAAAGACAGGTGATTACCCGCAGGCAAATCACCTGTCTTTATTTATCCTGTCTCTAACAGTATCCGTTGAAAATCATGCCGCTGTAGGCACTGGACACATAAGGATTGGCGTAATTGTGTCCCACCGGATTCTTGTAGGCCACTACGGTCTGGTCCACATACTGCATGGGATTGAGTGCGATCTGACTGCTCTTGCGCAGCAGCAGATTGGAAAAATCCTTCAGGCCGTGGAAAGTATCAGCCACATCCTCAGAGCTGACGACAGCGTTGCTGAGCTTGTCGCGGTCTACCTCCAATGTGCCGTCCTCCTGCCTGTTTACACCCATGGCTTTCAGGGAATCCTGATACAGGGAGATAATCTGCCCCATCTCCCGCACCACATGTCTGCTGCGGGGCTGTGATTCCAGATAACCGCTGGCTCCCTGCAGGAAACGGTTGTACCCCTCGGTTAGCTGCACCACATTGTCCGTCAATGATTCCACATTGGTCTTAAGTCCGATGGTCACAGGACGTCCCTCGGGAGTAACGCCGTGCAGGGAAATGTCAAATTTCTTCTCGTAGGTAAAGCTGTTGGAGGCTGTGGAATAGGATTCTCCGTTTACAGTAAAACGGGCGTTGGAGGCCGGACGGCTGGTATAATCGATTCCCAGATAATTGACAGCGCCTTTGGCCTTGCTGGTATGCTCGTCACTTATACGGAAAAGCTCTGTCTTGCCGGAACCCAGGCCAGTGGCCTCGGACTCCAGAACCAGGGAGCTGCGTCCTGTGGCGTCCTGCACCCTTGCCTTGAGACCGATACCGGAATTGGTGATCAGACGTGCAAGTCTCTCCTGAAGATCACGGTTGGTCTCATTGTCCCCCAGAGTGAACTGGAACTCATAGTTCATGTCGTTGATATTGACGTCAAAAGAGTAGGTGTTGGGGGAGAGCCCTACCTTGCCCGCGGGCAGGAAATTCCCCATATTCTCCTGTGAGACGGCCAGTTCCTGTACTTCTAACGCGATGGAGGGATTCTCCTCTCCCGGCGTGTAGGTGCCCACATAATTGACGGAGGCAGTGTCAGGATCGGAGGAAAAAGCGGTCTTCTTGCTCAACAGATCGGACTCCTCCAGACCTCCCAGGGAGGCGATGGTGTGGTGCAAATCCCGGGCGCCCTCTTTAAGACCTACGGCAAACTGCTGAACATCCAGCCTTTTAACCGGAAGGTACCAGGGCGCGTCTTTATTCAATTTTACAATGGAATTGTATACGGCACGAAGTTCACTTTTCTTATGCGTATCATAGCGAGTAATGCCAGGCGGCGCATAAGCGGTCATATAGTGATTGTGCATGGTATTTAGAATAGTACTCATTGCCCTGCCTCCTTTCTTCCATGAAATAAGCCAGACGGTAATACCGATCTCGGGAGAAAATAATTGTATCGCCAACAAATCCATTCATTGATCAGAATACAATCTCCCACATTCTATAGCTCTAGTTTATCATATGCGTCTGGGCGTTGCAAGTGTTTTTTCGTTAAAAAATCACAAGTTTACATTGTGCTTTTGCGTTTTTTTTGGTATGATTTAACCAGTGACAGTGCTGCACACTGATTATATCGGAAGAACCGTTTCGGATGTTAAGTGGGAAACACCACAATTAAGCGTCGTTCGGTGCAATATCGCAAGTGCAGCTTGCGGTAGGTGGGAAAGGAGCAAAGATGGCAAAAAAACGCAACATCATTGTAGGGCAGTCGGGAGGTCCCACTGCTGTGATCAACTCCAGCCTGGCGGGCGTCTATAAGACAGCCAGAGAGAGAGGATTCCATAAGGTGTATGGAATGCTCCACGGCGTTCAGGGTTTTTTGGATGAGCAGTATGTGGATTTGGCCACCCAGATTCACTCCGACATGGATATTGAACTGCTGAAGAGAACCCCCTCGGCATTTCTGGGTTCCTGCCGGTACAAACTGCCGGAGATTCACGAGAACTCAGAGATTTACGAGAGAATATTCCGCATTCTGGATAAGCTGGAGATCGAGGCGTTCATCTATATCGGCGGAAACGATTCCATGGATACCATTAAGAAGCTGTCCGACTACGCTATCGTCAAGGGCCACAGCCAGAAATTCCTGGGTGTGCCCAAGACCATTGACAATGACTTGGCGCTTACGGACCATACGCCCGGTTTTGGCAGCGCCGCAAAATATATTGCCGCATCCACCAAGGAGATCATCAGGGACGCTCTGGGATTGACCTACAACGACAGATCAACGATCACGATTCTGGAGATCATGGGGCGCAACGCGGGATGGCTGACAGGCGCCACAGCCCTCGCCAGAACCGAGGAGTGTGAGGGTCCGGATCTGATTTATCTTCCGGAGGTGACTTTTGACATTGACAAGTTCCGCAAGACCACGGCAGAACTGCTTAAGAAAAAGAAATCCGTGGTGATCGCGGTATCCGAGGGAATCAAGCTGGCTGACGGCAGATATGTCTGCGAACTGTCCGGCGGAGCGGGCTATGTGGATGCTTTCGGACATAAGCAGCTGCAGGGTACCGCCGCGTACCTGGCGGGTTATCTGGGGGCTGAGATCGGCTGTAAGACCCGCAGCATCGAGTTCTCCACCCTGCAGAGAAGCGCTTCCCATATGGCCTCCCGCGTGGATGTGGACGAGGCATTCATGGTGGGCGGCGCTGCTGTAAAGGCTGCGGACGAGGGCGATACCGGCAAGATGGTGGTTATCGACAGAGTGGCGGACGATCCTTACATGAGCGCCGCCGGAATCTATGATGTACACCGGATTGCCAACAACGAGAAACTGGTTCCCCGCTCTTGGATGAACAAGGAAGGCAACTATGTGACGGAGGAGTTTATCAATTACATCGAACCGCTGATTCAGGGAGACTATCAGCCGTTTATGGTAAACGGTCTGCCGCAGCATCTGGTGCTGAAGAAAAAATAGGATTCAGGCCCGCCCTTATCGGCGGGCTTTTTCCTTGGGGAGAATCTGCCTGGAGCTGTTTGGCGGCAATCTTACAGTTAAATTCCTCTTGCACTTTCCGAACATATGTGCTATATTGGTATCGAACAGATGTTCTTAAAGCGGATACAAGGAGCGGATTTGCTATGGAGATGCCGGGGATTGTGGGAGCAAAAGGGAATATAGCGGTGCGGGACGGCAGCCCCATGGGGCTTATGGAGAAATTGGGTATACTCACCGACAGCGCCAAATATGACGTGGCATGTACCAGCAGCGGCGTGGAGCGCAAGGGCAACGGGCGTGACATAGGGAACTGCGTGAAGGCGGGTATCTGCCACAGCTTTTCCAGCGATGGCAGATGTATCTCACTGCTGAAGATTCTGATGACCAATGAGTGCGTCTATGACTGCAAGTACTGCATTAACAGGAAGTCCAACGACGTGCCCCGTGCCACTTTCACGCCGGAGGAGATATGCACGCTGACCATAGAGTTTTACAGGCGCAACTATATCGAGGGGCTGTTTCTGAGTTCCGGCATCGTGGAAAGCCCCGCCAGGACCATGGAGCTGATCTACCGAACGCTGTATCTGCTGCGAAACAGGTACCGTTTTAACGGTTATGTGCATGTGAAAGCCATTCCTGGCGCGCCGCCGGAGCTGATACAGATGACTGGTTTTCTGGCGGACCGCATGAGCGTCAATCTGGAGTTGCCCACGGCGGAGGGGCTGCGGGAGCTTGCGCCCAACAAGCACCGCCGCAATATCCTGACGCCCATGCGCCAGATCCAGAAGGGCATCCGGGTCAACCGCAACGAGTTGGCGCTGTATCGTCAGGCTCCCAGCTTTGTGGCCGGGGGGCAGTCCACACAGATGATCATAGGAGCCACCGGGGAGAGCGACTATCAGATTCTGCATGTGGCGGAGAGCCTGTATCAGCGCTTTGAACTGAAACGGGTATTCTATTCGGCCTTTGTCAGGGTCAATGAGGACAAGTCGCTTCCGGCTCTGCCTGGAGGGCCGCCGCTGCGGAGGGAACACCGGCTGTATCAGGCGGACTGGCTGCTGCGGTTTTACGGTTTTGAGGCCGAGGAGCTGCTGGATGAGAAACGTCCCTTTTTCAATGTCATGCTGGACCCTAAGGAGGATTGGGCAGTGCGGCATCTGGAACAGTTTCCGGTGGAGATTAACCGCGCCCCCTATGAGCGGCTGCTGCGGGTGCCCGGGATTGGAGTTAAGAGCGCCAGGAGGATCGTGGCGGCCCGCCGCAGCGCCAGACTGCGATTTGAGGACCTGCGGCGCATTGGGGTAGTGCTGAAGAGGGCGCTTTACTTTATCACCTGTGAGGGGCGGATGATGTATCCGACTAAATTGGAGGAGGACTATATCGTGCGGAACCTGACCAGCGAACAGGACCGGGTACAGTTCGGCAGCGATGGCATGACTTATCAACAGATGAGCCTGTTTGACGTTGGACGCTACAGCCTGCAGCCGGAGCAGGACGGCAACTTTCGGGCGGTCACCGGGCAGTTGTAGCGGGAGGTCCGCGGAAGACAATGCTGAAGAGAGCGCAGGTGGGTGCGGCAAACAATGTCGCAGAGAGCGCAGATGGGGTGCGGCAGATAATGGCGTGAAGAGAGCGCAGGCGGATGCGGCAGACAGAGAATTGAGAAGGCGGAGGGCAGAAAATGCGGGTGTATCAGTGTGAGGACAGTCTGGAGGGGGTGTGTAGCGCCATATACCGGGCCTATGAGGAACATACGGACCACCGGGACACCTGGATTCGGGTGGACCAGGAGCTGATGCTCTTTGGAGAATATATTCCTGTGGACACGGACCCGGAGCGGGCGGAGAAGGTGCTGCGGACGCTGCGCAGGCGATTTGGACAGGAGAATTATGGGGATTTGTGCATGGCGCTGACCACCCCCGATCCGGAGAAGGCCCAGGCCGTGTACCAGACCGTGGTGTATGGCCTGCGGGCCAGGCCCCCCTTGGGGCACCTGCTGGATCACCAGACAGATTCCTATGTGCTGAAGACCTTTCAACTGGCCCAAAAGGCCGGAAGAGAGCTTTCGCAGCTCCGGGAATTTCTGCGGTTTCGGGAGCTGGAGCGGGGGATCCTGTATGCGGAGAACCAGATGAAGAACCAGGTGCTGCCCTATTTGATGGTACATTTCGCGGATCGCTTTCCGCAGGAGGATTTTGCCATAAGAGATATTGGGCGAGGGGTGCTTGGGGTTCACCCCGCAGGCGGACAGTGGTATCTGACAGACAGCAGAGAATTGCTGGCAGCCATGGGGCAGGCGGCCTATTCCCCCCAGGAGATGGCATATGAGGAACTCTTTTGCTGGTTCTGTCATAAGATAGCCATTAAAGAGCGGAGAAACATTGGTCTGCAGAACCAGATGATTCCCAAGCGCTTCCAAAAATACACAATAGAATTTGCCAAAAACCCTTAAAATTGTTAAAAACGACAATTTACTTTTGAACTTGCGTATAGTATGGTATATCCAACATGAAAACGGTTTCCGTGTTTTCGTGGGGAACAAAGGAACTGGCGTAAATAGGGTGTTCCTGCGGGTGGAGAGCAGGGGACAGGCGTTTGTGTATGGGCTCTGTGAGACCTGTGGGACAGGTTTTGAGAAAGGAAGGATGCAATATGGTAAGGCAAATCAGACTTACACAGGATCAGGTGCAGAAGTTTGTCAGTGTGACATCCAAGTGCGATTTTGATATTGACATCTATTATAATCGATATATAGTGGATGCCAAATCATTTCTTGGTGTGTACGGACTGGATTTTTCCAAGGCGCTGGAGGTATCCTACGAGGGATACAACAAGGAGCTGGAGGAGATGCTGGGCCGTATGGCTGTGGCCTGCTAGCGACAACACCAGGGTGAAACACAGCGTCGCACGCACTGTGGCTGCGATGCTGTAAGAAGGCAAGGACGATAAAACTCCCCGGGCAGAACGGTATCCGTCTGCGTCCGGGGAGTTTTTGCGCCTGTCTGGACGTCTGCGCGGTTGTGGCGGCTGTTTTACAGATGAAAAAGTAGTTTACTTGTGACGGCCGGGGAAGTATACTGAAATAGGCAGGAATATGAGGTTCTGGCGATGCGGGCCAGAACATGAATGCGGTGGGAGGTGAGGCGTCCATGGAGAAAAATACGGCACAGTGCGGCGATGAAATTCAGCAGGAGATTTCGGAAGAGATTCGGATATCTGTTCGGGAGCTGGTGGAATTCGTTCTGCGCAGCGGAGATATCGACAACCGTCATCACGCCTCGCCGGAGCAGGCCATGCAGGAGGGCAGCCGGATTCATCGGATGATTCAGCGCCGCATGGGCAGCGAATATCAGGCGGAGGTGTTTCTGCGCTATATACATCCCACCGAGGATTACCGTCTGGTGCTGGAGGGCAGGGCGGACGGCGTCATAGACAGGCCTGAGGGTGTAACGATAGATGAAATCAAGGGAACCTACCGGGACCTGGCTTATATGAAAGAACCGGTGGCCGTACATTTGGCTCAGGCCAAGGTCTACGCAGCCATGTTTCTGCACCGTTTTCGGGACAGGGAATTGTCAGAAATTCATGTCCAGATGACATATTGCCATTTGGAGACCGAAGAAATCCGGTATTTCCGGTATGACTTTAGCAGTGCGGAAATAGAAAAATGGTTCGATGAATTAATTCGCGCTTATCTAAAGTGGGCGGATTATCAGTTCCGGTGGAAACGGCAAAGAGATGCCTCCATTCGGCAGCTTGAGTTTCCGTTTCCCTATCGGGAAGGGCAGAAGGAACTGGCAGCCTATGTGTATCAGACGATTTACCATGAAAAAAAGCTGTTTCTGGAGGCGCCCACCGGGGTGGGCAAGACCATATCCACTGTATTTCCGGCAGTGAAAGCCATGGAGCGGGACATGGGACAAAAGCTGTTCTATCTGACGGCCAAGACCATCACCAGGACAGTGGCAGAGAATACCTTCGGTTTGCTGCGGGACAAGGGGCTATGTTTTAAGAGCGTGATTCTTACAGCCAAGGAGAAGACTTGTTTTATGGAGGAGACGGAGTGCAATCCTGAGTACTGCCCCTACGCCAAGGGACATTATGACAGGGTCAACGACGCCATCTACGATATGCTGACCCACGAGGAGAGCTTTGGGCGGGAGGTGGTGGAGAGATATGCCGAAGAACATCAGGTCTGCCCCTTTGAGTTGTGCCTGGATATGAGTCTGTTCGCGGACGGCATTATCTGCGACTACAACTATCTTTTTGATCCCCATGTGTATTTGAAACGCTTTTTCGCGGACGGGGGAACCAAGGGAAACTATTTGTTTCTGATTGACGAGGCTCATAATCTGTTGGAGCGTGGGCGGGAGATGTACAGTGCCGCTTTAGTCAAGGAAGACATACTGGCTCTGAAAAACAGTCTGCAAAAGCTTCAGGCGGTTCAGGAGGGTAAAAAGAAAGGGCGTGGAAAACAGGTTCAGGACCAGGAAGAGCTGTTTGTTCTGGAGGACTACACGGAGGAGACGGAGCCGCCGGCCGCCGAGATACATAGCCGGAACCGGGAGAGGAGCGTGCTGGTGTCCCGGGGGTTCGCCGCTCGCATGATTCGGCAGTTGGAGAACTGCAATAAGGAAATGCTGGCGCTGAAACGGGAGTGTGAACAGTGCCGTGTGGTGGAGCAGATTGATTCGCTGACCGCATTGCTGCTGCACCTTCAGGGTACCATAGAGTCCTATCTGGAGGAGCAGGAGGAGACTGCGCTGCCAGAGCGTGAGGAGCTGCTGGAATTCTATTTTAATCTGGTTCACTTTTTGGAGATATATGAACTGCTGGACGAAAAGTATGTGAAATACACACAACTGTGCGAGGACGGCACTTTTCTGCTCAAGCTCTTCTGCGTGGACCCGTCCAACAATCTGCGGGAGTGCATGAAAAGAGGACGGAGCAGCATTTTGTTCTCGGCCACCTTTCTGCCGATCCAGTATTACAAGAGCCTGCTGGGGGGAGAGGAATCAGATTATGAGGTCTATGCCAACTCCGTGTTCAACCCAGAGAAACGAGCGTTATTTATTGCGGAGGATGTGACCAGCAAGTACACCAGACGCTCGGACGGAGAATTCTGCAGAATAGCCGGATACATTGATGAGATCGTGAAGAACAGACATGGAAACTACATGGTGTTCTGCCCTTCCTATGCCTTTATGCGCGAAATTTATGAGAGATACGCGGAGCGTTTCGCGGACGATTCCAAGGAGTGCATCCTGCAGTCAGAATATATGAGCGAGGAGGACAGGGATGCGTTTCTGGCCCGCTTTGAGGGAAATGCGGACTGTGATCTGGGAGAGTCTATCCACATGGATATCGAGATCGATGAGGAGAAGACACTGATCGCTTTCTGCGTCATGGGCGGCATTTTCAGCGAGGGCATTGACCTGAAGGAGGACAGCCTGATCGGCGCTATTATAGTGGGAACCGGTCTCCCACAGGTGTGCTATGAGCGTGAACTCCTGAAACAGTATTTTGACGAAAGCGGGCGCAGCGGCTTTGACTATGCGTATCGCTATCCAGGAATGAACAAGGTACTGCAGGCCGCCGGACGTGTGATACGCACAGATGAGGATATCGGCATAGTGGCTCTGTTGGATGAGCGCTTTTTACAGTACGCTTATCTGCGCATGTTTCCCCGGGAGTGGTCCAATTACGAGCGTGTGAACCACGACAGTATCGCCAGAAGAGTGGAGCGGTTCTGGGACTCCTGGCTGTAAAAAGACGCAATGTAATACAATAAAACGCGATAGAGAGAATCCTGTAAAACAGGGTTCTCTTTTTTTGCGTTTAAAATGCATTATACCCGGGAAATTATGTAAACCAAATGTATGTTTGCAAGGCTAAAAAATAAGGATTATGACATTCAATTTTTGCAATTTTGACGCCTTAATGAAGGGGGGTGACAGTTATGTACATATGTGGATAACTATGTGGAAACGGTGGATTAGATTTCCAAAACGCCCTAAATATGACAAATAATTCACCTTTCCTGTCAAAAACACTTTTTGCATGTAAAATTGCAGAAAGGAAAAACAGAACTGAATCGGTCAACAGCATTATGTCAAATTTATCTGCCTGGAGCTGTATATGGCCAGGGGGTGAACGGTAACGTAATATCCTGTCTTGCAATTCTGGGAAAAACATGATACTTTATAGGTGCAACTTCCCACAACGGATTTGGGAGGCACAGAGAGGTAAACATGAAAGTACTGATATTGTCTACGGGTACAGGCGAGGGACATAACTCGGCTGGCAAGGCCATACTGGAGCAGTTCCAAAAGCGGGGGATTCCCTGCGACATGGCGGACGTGCTGAAATTCGCGTCGGAGAAAGCGGCCAACTATGGCAGGAAGATATATGTGTGGAGCACGGTGAAAGCCACGAAGGTATTCAAGGGCGCTTACAAAGCAGGGCGGGCCATCACCTCCTCCCGGCGTAAATCCCCGGTGTATTACGCCAACGCGCTCTATGCGGAAAAGCTGTATCACTATATTGTTGACAATGGATACGACACGGTCGTCATGCCCCATTTGTTCCCGGCGGAGGCGCTTACTTACATGCTGCGCAAGCACGAGTGTCGGCCCGATATTCACACGTATTTTGTGGGGACAGACTATACCTGTATTCCTTTTACCGAGGAGACTGAGGCGGACTACTATTTCATTGCCCACGAGGAGTTGGTGGAGGAATACGTGGAAAAGGGGATTCCCAGAGAGAAATTGGTTCCCACAGGTATTCCGGTGTCAGATCGGTTCCGCAGTCTTCCCTCCCGGGAGGCCGCCAGAGAGGCCCTGGGCATGGCGGCGCAGGGGCGCTGTATTCTGATTATGACCGGCAGCATGGGCTATGGCAAGATTGAGAGCCTGGTACAGGCGTCGGTGGCGCGCATGGGCGAAAAGGACAATCTGTACATTTTGGGTGGTTCCAATGAGAAACTAAAGGGGAGGCTCCGGGAGGCATACCGGGAGGATGACAGGGTGCGGGTTCTGGACTATACGGACAAAACCGCGGAATATTTGGCTGCGTCAGATTTGCTGTTCACTAAGCCCGGCGGGCTTACCTCCACGGAGGCGGCGGTGGCGGGCATTCCGCTGGCGCACACCAGACCGATACCGGGATGTGAGGACTGTAACCAGGCATTTTACAATGCCCATGGGATTTCTGTCAGCGCGGACTCAGAGAGAGAGCTGGTGGAGGTGGCCATGGAACTGCTGGACCGCCCGGAGGAGTGCAGGCTGATGACAGAGAGACAGAGCCAGGTGATAAACGCCGGGGCGGCGGAGGACATCTGTAAGTTTATCCTGAGCAAAAGCAGTTGCTCTGAACAAGCGGAGAGGGAATGCAGCCCGCCGGCCGCAGGGAAAACAAAAGAGGTGTGATTATGCTGGGACATCAGATTATAATGATTGTGTTGGGAATACTGTGCGGCAGCATTTTGTTCGGCCAGTATCTGCCCAGGCTGATCAAAAAAGTAGATATTGTGAAACTCAGTGATGACGGCAATCCCGGAACGGCCAACGCCATGCAGCACGCAGGGATACCGGTGGGTATACTCTGTCTGTTGGGTGATATCTTTAAGGGTGTGATTCCTATGCATATGGCGCTGCGTCTGGGACTGGAAAGCGGCTGTCTCTTTTCGCTTATTATGGCGGCGCCGGTGCTGGGACATGCCTATTCCCTGTATAACAGAGGAAGAGGAGGCAAGGCCATCGCGGTGTCTTTCGGAGTGTTGATCGGGCTGATGCCGATTCACACCGAACCCATATTCGCGCTGTGCAGCATCTATCTGTTCTTTTCGCTGGTGGTGCGCATCCGGCCCCACACCCGGAGGACGAGAATCACTTATGTGCTGCTGGCTCTGAGCGCCCTCTATATGCGCTATGCGCAATGGATTCCCTGGCAGGTCTGCGGCGGTATGCTGCTCTTGTCCTGCATTGTGGTACACAAGAACAGCCTGCGTCAGCAGGCCCTGGAGGAACAGGCGGCAAGGGAGTCCAAGAAAGCCGCGGCCTCGGCATGATATATGAGATAACAAATACCCAGACCTCTCACAGACAGCGGCGCAGTGAGAGGTTTTTTTATGTAAAAAATATTTTTGTGACAAAAAAGGATTGACAAAGCATATTATATGACGTATAGTATGGTCAACAGTAATATTATACGCTGTATAATATTGTATGAACGTATAGTAGATAACGCAGAAAGGAAAGAATATGGTATTTAATACTGGTGCCGCTCTGCTGGATGCCATTGTACTGGCGGTGGTGTCCAAGGAGCCGGAAGGGACATACGGGTATAAGATCACCCAGGATGTGCGGCAGGTAATAGATCTGTCGGAATCCACGCTGTATCCGGTACTGCGCCGTCTGCAAAAGGACGACTGCCTGGAGGTGTACGACAGGGAATGCGCAGGACGTAACAGGCGTTATTATAAGGTGACCAGCAGAGGCTGGGCACAGCTGCAGCTGTACGAGAGCGAATGGCGCAGTTATTCCAGAAAAGTCACCTCGCTGTTTGGAGGTAAGGGTTAAGGAGGAGAGGGGTATGAATAAAGTTGAATTTATGGGTCAGCTGGAGAGGCTGCTGCAAAATATATCCGTGCAGGAGCGGCAGGAGGCCCTACAGTATTATGAAGATTATTTCGCGGACGCAGGCCCGGAGAATGAGCAGGCGGTGATAGAGGCCCTGGGCAATCCGGCCCGGGTAGCGGAGAACATCCGGCGGGACCTGTACGGCGCAGGCTACGGGGACGGCTATGAGGCCCGCAAACCTGTCACAGGAAGAGAACTGACAGAATATGAGCCCATTCATCAGGGAATGGGCAACGCCGCAGGTCCGGCGCCTGGTCCCAGCCCAGTGGCAGCCGCCGCCGCGGCTGCGCCCTGGCAGGGTGTTTCTCAGCCCGCCCCTACATGGAACAACGCCGGGCAGAACGGACAGCAGGGGCAAGCTGGTAAGGCGGGTAAGGAGCCTTTGGCTGGCTGGATCATAGCGCTGATTGTGATTGCCTGTATCATTTGTCTGCCGATAGTGGGTGGTCTGCTAGGCGGAGCGGTGGGTCTTATCGCCGGCGGCCTGGGAGTGGTGGTAAGCCTGGTTTTCGCCTGGTTTTGTCTGATCCTGAGCTTTGGTATCGCCGCCCTGATCTGTTTTATCGCGGGTATCTTTATCAGTGTGGTGGGCGTGGCCGGCATGGGGCTGCACCCGTTGGCGGGAATGGGCCTTGTGGGCGGCGGTCTGATTACCATCGGCATCGGTATTTTCTTTATGATGCTGACAGTGGCAATGGCCGGGATTGTCACCCCGGCGATCTTCCGCGGTATTGGACGTCTGTTTTCAAGGAAAAAGAAAAAGGCTTAATTCAACATAGAGAAAGGCATGGAGATTATGAAAAAATTTATGAAGTTTTGTTTTGTGCTGGCGCTTTTGCTGATCATTGTGGGCAGCGTGTTCTATATGCTGGGCAGAGGGAGAGGCGGCAGGGAGGATATGGATGAGCTGCTGACGGATATCGGCGGCGACTGGGTGGACCTGGACAATCTGCTGGAGAACAAGTGGGAATTCGGTTCCGTCTATGATCTGGAAGAGGCCACCATTTTTGACAGTGATCACACCATCTGGAACGGCAGTCTGGACAGAGAGCTGATCAGCCAGGGCAGCGTTGAGGAGCTGATCCTGGAGGTTGGCGGCAGCATGGTGAAGATTGAGGATTCCGACGACGAAAACATATATATCGAGGGCAAAAATGTGGGGAAGATGCAGGCCTATGTGGAGGGGAGTACCCTGTACGTCAAGTCTGTGCGGCCAGCCAATCTGATGGATGAGATCAAAAACAGCGAGATCACACTGTATCTGCCGGAGGATTGCTCCCTGCACCTGGTGGATGTGTCTCTGGGGGCCGGGCAGCTGAAGATGGAGGATATGGAGATTGCCAATATGAAAGCGTCCATCGGAGCCGGGCAGCTGCTGCTGGAGGAGATGAATATCGAAACGCTGGAGGTATCTCTGGGCGCAGGGGAGCTGCGTGCGAAGGATATGACGGTGTATATTCTGTCCGCGTCCATCGGCGCAGGCAACATGGATTTTGAAGGCGCGGTCAACGGGAGTGCGGAAATAGGCTGTTCCATGGGGAATGTCAGCATGGAGCTTGAGGGAGACAAACAGGACTTTAACTATCAGTTAAGCTGCGTGGCGGGCAACATGGAGATCGACGGGGACAGCTACGCGGGGGCAGCGGTGGAACGCACCATTGACAATGGAGCAGACAAATCTATGGAAATTGACTGCTCCATGGGCAATGTGAAGGTGGAGTTCTGATTAGTTCATATCCATCTTCTCAGGCGTCACCTGGATAAACAGTCCTGCCTTGCGCAGAGCGGGCCGCAGCGCCAGATAGAAAATGCTGGCGGCGATGATGGCCACCACGGCGTTGACAGAGGTGGTCACAGTGGCCATCTTGGCCAGCGCGGAGGAAAGCTCCTGGGGAACGCCCAGCAGATACATCTTATAAAAATATCCTACCAGCGGGTCGGCTACCATATTAAAGCCCATGCCGCAGACGCAGGCAAGAATGGTAACGCCTGTTATATATTTCTTGGAGTGGGTGCGGCTCAGCTTGAAAATGCCATGGGCCACCAGCCCCACAATCAGGCCGATGCACAGCTTGAGCAGGAAGGTCTTGGGGGCGCTGGTCACATAGGCGGTAGTCAGATCGCCGATGGTCATGCCGATAGCCCCCGCCAGGCCGCCCCAGAAACCGCCCAACAGCAGAGCGGCCAGCACGCAGAACACGTTGCCGAAGTGGAACGCTGTCTTGCCGGGCCCCACAGGAATGTCAATTTTGAACACCGCAAAGCCGATATAGCACAGGGCAGCCATCAGCCCGGCCATAGCCAGACGCTTGATATTTTCCTGGGTTTTTACTGTGCCGATCAGAGCGTTGTACAGTCCTTTTGCTGCCAGCAGCAGGGAGAAAAACAGGGCGGTCAGTCCATAGGAATAAGGGCGCTCTTGGCTGAGTTTTAAGTCGGCGAGCTGGGTCTGCTGTACTTTCAGCGCCTCCAGGTCACCGGTGGACTCCCCCGCCTCCACAGCCTTGATCAGTTCCTTGACCTCAGACAGTTGGGAGCCGGTCAGGGTGGAATCGGCGTAGCTGTGGCCGTGGGCATATAGGGTGAAGACCAGGCTTGCCGCCAGCAGCACAGCGCCCACAATCAGCAGCACATAGCCTTTTTTTCGCTCGTTCGTAAAAGTTTCCGTTTTTTCTCTTTTCATAATAATTACCTCACAATCTGCCGCCGGGCGGCCTTCCCTTTATTTTACACAAAAGTGGATACTCTGAAAGTGCCAAAACAGAACTTTTTTACCAGTCCAGTTTTGAACATAAATTTTTATCATGTATATCTATACGGATGATTTTGTGTTACAATACAATTCAGTAAAATGCATTGTGCGCTGAAACGCCATAGAATATATCATACAACATAAAATTTTCTGGCAGGTACATGTATATGAAAAATAGGAAGAAATTTAATGTCCCACTGCTTGCGGCGGGGTTTTTGACTGCGATATGCGCAGCTCTCCTGCTGGCGGGCTGTGGAAACACAGGCGGGGCGGAGGCTCCGAGGCAACTGGCGAGACGGGCGGAGAGGGAGCCGACGTCCTACACCGCCCAGGTGTGGGATGCGGGGATTACGCCGGAGCATCGGCCCCTCTCTCATTCCTTCGCGCTGGCGGAGGACATGCTGTATTTTGCCCAGTGGACCCAGGAGGGAATCTGGAGCGTAAGTGGGGTGGCCTTGACCGGAGAAGGCCGACCAGTCACCCTGTTTCAGACGGAGGGTGACTCCATCCAGGCCCTGACAGTCATGCGGGAGCCACAAAAACCCCCGATTCTGGTGCTGGCAGGCCGGGACGGGGAGGGTACGCCCTTTCTGGCGGCCTATAGCGCGGAGGGCCAGCCGCAGTGGCGGCAGTCCTATGAGGACGCGGAGGAGACCTTATTTTCTTTGGCTTGGGACGGGGAGGGGTATTTTTACGCGCTGGACCGGGAACAGGCGCTGGTTTTTGATGAAACGGGGGTCTGTCAGGGCAGCATTCCCTGTCCGGGGGAGAGCTATATAGATATGTGCGCCGCCGGGGAGGGCGGTGTATATGTGACCTATCGGGACGGCCCGGCGGACCAGCCAGTGCTGGCCCGGCTGCAATACCAGGGGAAAAAGCTGGAGGGTGTCGTCCGGATATGGGGGGACGGACAACTGGGGGCAGGCCGGGCGGGAAGCCTCTTACTGCGGGAAGGCAGCAGCCTCCTGACCTATGATCCCCAGCGGCAGGAGTCGGCCAGGCTGCTGGAACTGACGGACTACGACCTGACGGGGAATCATTTGCAGCTTATGGCGGAGAATACAGGCGGGGAGCTGTTGCTGGTGAGTTGGGAGACAGGGAGGTACGATGTGCCCGTGGAACTGATCCGGCTCCGGGAGACGGCTGACAGGCAACAGTCGCAGGAGGATGGGAAACAGATCATTACCTGGCTCCATGTAGGTCCCATTTTGCCCCAAACGGAGGAGTTAGTGGCGGCCTTTAACCGACAGAGCCGGGAGTACCGGGTGGTTACGGAGTCCGTGTCTCTAAAGGGCGTGACTGTGACGGAGAACTCTACCGGTTTTGATCTGGACACGGAAATTTTTATGTGTGTCAATACCCGGCTGCTGGCCTCGGAGAGCGCGGATATTCTCTCTTTTGTCAGCTATCAGGACATGGAGCGTTATCTGTCCAGAGGATACCTGGAGGATTTGGCGCCCTACATCGCCCGCTCGGAGAACATAGAACGGGAAGACTATCTGGAGGGCCCGCTGGAGTACTATACCAGGGGAGAGGCTCTCTACGGCATTCCCGCCACCTTCAGCATCGACGCGCTGATGGGAAAGGAATCGGAGCTGGGGGCGGAGCCGGGGTGGACCGTGGAGGAATTTCTGGACTGGCTGGGGGAGCATCCCGACGCTGTGACGAAGGAGGGAATGACCAAAGAGAATGTGCTGGATTTTTGCCTGAAGGGCACTCTGGAAGAGTATGTGCAGCCGGATCTGGGCCAGTGCGACTTTGAGGGGGAGTCTTTTCAGGAACTGCTGCGGAGGGTACAGGACCTGACCACGGACGGCAGCACCCATTGGGACGACTGGGAGAAAATGCTGGAGGAGAAACGTCCCGTTCTGGAACAGGGCGGGGCTGGCGGCTTTGCCGAATGTCACGCCTGGGAAAGTATGTATGGGGAGCCTCTGGTGTACAAGGGGTATCCCAGCAGCGACGGCAGCCCCTGCTATTTCTATACCGGGGGAGGCATGGGTATTCTCAGCCGCAGCGCCTGTAAGGAGGGAGCCTATGCTTTTTGGGAGTACTGTCTGCTGCATGGGGAGTCTGGTCCCTGGTACTACACCAACCGGAAGCTGTTTATGGAGAGCATGGAGCAGCTTGCGGATGAGCAGTACGCCTACACATCGGACGGAAAGATGATGTTTCGCAGGTTGTCGGAGAGTAACTTTGCCGGGGAGGAGGACGGGCTGGAATGGCTGACCAATCTGACCGGGGAGCAGCGGGACAAGCAGTTGGCCATGCTGGAGCATGTGCGGATAGACACGCTGGAAAATCGGACGATTCGCAATATTGTCATAGAGGAGGCGTCCACCTATTTCGCAGGGGGCAAAGGCCTGGAGGAGACTTGCCGGGTGATACAGAGCCGGGTGCAGATGTATGTGGCCGAGAAAAACTGATGGTGCAATTTCTGTCTTGACAAATTGCATTTGGTTCATTATTATAGTTAAAAAGACAAAGGCGAAGACAAAGAGGAGTAGGAATGACCCCTTGCCAGAGAGGGCGGCTGTGGAGACACGCTGAGAGGCCGCTTGAAGGAAGGCATTCTGAAGGTAGCTTTCGAGCCGGTTCCTGAACAGAGCGGAACGCCCACAGCGCAGGGCGGTACCGGGACGGGCAGTAGGGAATCACGGTTTATCCCCGTTAGCGGATAGGACTTTGAAGGAAGTCACAGAGGCGGACATTGCGAGATGCCCGCGAACAAAGGTGGTAACGTGCGACAGCGCCCTTTGCAGGCCGAAAGGCTTGCGAAGGGCTTTTTGCTGTGGCAGCAGGGAAACTGCGGAACTTAAAAACAGCATATTCCCGGAAGGCGCACTGAACAACATATGGACGCCGAAGGGGCCAGATGTTGTTCACTGGGCCTGTGCGCCAGAAGGGAATATGCGGAACTCTAATTAGGAGGAGAAATGATATGAGCAAAGAATTGGCCAAGACCTATGACCCCAAGGGCATAGAGGACAGATTGTACGAGAAATGGCTGGAGAAAAAGTATTTTCACGCGGAGGTGGATCACAGCAAGACCCCTTTCACCATCGTGATCCCGCCCCCGAATATCACCGGGCAGCTGCACATGGGCCATGCCTTGGACAACACCATGCAGGACATTCTGATCCGCTTTAAGCGGATGCAGGGCTACAATGCGCTGTGGCAGCCGGGAACGGACCACGCTTCCATCGCCACGGAGGTCAAGATTATCGAGAAGCTGAAGGAGGAGGGGATCGACAAACATGATCTGGGCCGGGAGAAGTTTCTGGAGCGGGCCTGGGACTGGAAGAGAGAGTACGGCGGCCGCATTATCGCCCAGCTAAAAAAGATGGGTTCCTCCTGTGACTGGGACAGGGAGCGTTTTACCATGGACGAGGGCTGCAACAAGGCAGTCACGGAAGTGTTTGTGAAAATGCATGAAAAAGGCTATATCTACAAGGGCGCCCGGATCATCAACTGGTGTCCGGTGTGCAACACCTCCATCTCCGACGCGGAGGTGGAGTACCAGGAGCAGGCAGGGCATCTCTGGCATATCAAATACCCGGTTATGAACGAGGATGGAACTCCCAGCGATAAGGAGTTTCTGACCTTTGCTACCACCCGTCCCGAGACCATGCTGGGAGATACGGCGGTGGCCATCCATCCCGAGGACGAGCGGTATCAGCATCTGATCGGCAAGAGCGTGATGCTGCCCATCATGAACCGTGTGATTCCCGTTGTCACCGACACCTATGTGGACCGGGAGTTTGGAACCGGCGTGGTGAAGATCACCCCCGCCCATGATCCCAACGACTTTGAGGTGGGCAAGCGTCACAATCTGCCTGTGATCAATGTGATGAACGATGACGCTACCATCAATGAAAACGGCGGCATCTACGCGGGCATGGACCGCTATGAGGCCAGAAAGGCTATTGTGGCGGAGCTGGAAAAACAGGGCTTATTGGTAAAAATCGAGGACTACTCCCACAATGTGGGCACCCACGACCGCTGCAAGACCACCATTGAGCCGCTGGTAAAGGAGCAGTGGTTCGTGAAGATGGAGGAGCTGATTAAGCCTGCGGTGGAGGCCGTGAAAAAGGGCGAGATCAAGCTGATTCCCGAGCGTATGGAGAAAACCTATTACAACTGGACCGACAATATCCGCGACTGGTGCATCAGCCGCCAGCTGTGGTGGGGCCACAGGATTCCCGCCTACTACTGCGATGCGTGTGGGGAGGTGACAGTGGCAAAAGAGATGCCGGAGCGCTGTCCTGGGTGCGGTCATACCCATCTGACCCAGGACCCGGATACCCTGGACACCTGGTTTTCCTCCGCTCTGTGGCCCTTTGAAATCCTGGGCTGGCCGGAGCAGACAGAGGATTTGAAATATTTTTATCCCACGGACGTGCTGGTGACGGGCTACGACATCATCTTTTTCTGGGTAATCCGCATGATTTTCTCCGGCTATGAGCAGATGGGGGAGAAACCCTTTAAGACGGTGCTGTTCCACGGTCTGGTGCGGGACGCCCAGGGCCGGAAGATGAGCAAATCTCTGGGCAACGGCATTGACCCCCTGGAGATCATTGAGCAGTACGGCGCGGATGCCCTGCGGCTGACGCTGATTACCGGCAATGCGCCCGGCAATGATATGCGCTTCTATTATGAGAGGGTGGAGAACAGCCGTAATTTCGCAAACAAGGTGTGGAATGCCTCCCGCTTTATTCTGATGAACATGGAGGGCAAGGCGGTGACGGAGCCTGGGGCTGCGGACTTGGAGCCTGTGGATCAGTGGATTCTGTCCAAGCTGAACACCCTGATCAAAGACGTGACCGACAATATGGAGAGCTTTGAGCTGGGCATTGCGGTGCAGAAGGTGTATGACTTTATCTGGGATGAGTTCTGCGACTGGTATATCGAGATGGTAAAACCCCGTCTGTACAACACAGATGACGCCGCCAGCCAGAATGCGGCGCTGTGGACCCTACAGACTGTACTCATAGACGCGCTGAAACTCCTGCATCCCTATATGCCCTTTATCACAGAGGAGATTTTCTGCAGTCTTCAAAACAGCGAGGAGTCCATCATGATCAGCAGTTGGCCGGCATACCGCCAGGAGCGCTGCTATGAGGCTCAGGAGAAGGCCATTGAGACTATCAAGGAGGCTGTTCGGGGTATCCGAAACGTGCGCAGTGAGATGAATGTGCCTCCCAGCCGCAAGGCAGGCGTGTTCGTGGTCAGTGAGGACCAGAAGATATTGGATATTTTTACCGAAGGAAAACTGTTCTTTTCCTCCCTGGCTTATGCCAGCGAGGTGGCCATGCAGCGGGATAAGACGGGCATCCCTGAGGATGCGGTGTCCGTGGTGATTCCCGGCGCAACTCTGTATATACCCTTCGCGGAGCTGGTGGATATCGCCCAGGAGGTGGAACGCCTTAAGAAGGAGGAGAAACGTCTGCAGGGAGAGCTGGCCCGTGTAAACGGCATGTTGTCCAATGAGAAATTCCTCTCCAAGGCGCCGGAGTCCAAGATTCAGGAGGAAAAGGAAAAACTGGAAAAATATATGCAGATGATGGAGCAGGTAAAGCAGCGTCTGCAGCAACTGAGCAGGTAGGCGGCGTCTGCCGCCTCGGCCCGGCCCGGGCATATTTATCGGGATATATTTATGGGGTACAGACATGAAGAGACAACAGATCACCACCTACGAACAGGCGGTGGAGTATATAATGAATATTCCCAGGTTTACCGCCAAGAATACTATGGAGGATACAAGGAGATTCCTGCATCGTCTGGGAGACCCGGACAGAGATCTGCGAATCCTCCATGTGGCGGGCACCAACGGAAAAGGATCAGTCTGCGCCTATCTGCGCAGTGTGCTGGAGGCAGCAGGAAAACGGGTGGCAGTCTTTACCTCCCCCCATTTGGAGGACGTGCGGGAGCGCTTTGTCCTGGAGGGGGAGATGATCAGCCGGGAAATGTTTTTGGAGGCTTTTCTGAGGGTTTACGACAGCATGGACTGGCCATCTTTAGAGGCGGGCGGCGGCTGTCACCCCACTTTTTTTGAGTATCTGTTTTTGATGGCTATGCTGATCTTTTCCAGAAAAAAACCGGACTACTGCATTTTGGAGACCGGTCTGGGCGGCCGCCTGGACGCCACCAACTCTGTGGCCCATAAGGAGATTGCGGTGATCACCCATATTGGCCTGGACCATGTGGAATATCTGGGCAATACCCTGGGGGCGATCGCCGGGGAGAAGGCGGGAATTATCCGGGAGGGAGTTCCCGTGGTGTATGCGGATGACTGCCAGGAAGTGAGCGATGTGATACGGGAGCGGGCGCGCTATTTGTCGGCGGACGCATACCCGGTGTCGAAGATTGACTACAGATTCTCAAAAAATAGCAATAAAAACATTGATTTTTCTTATATTTCCCGTTATTATGGAAGTGTCACCCTGTCTATTCCTACCATCGCCAGGTATCAGATGGAGAACTGCAGCCTGGCGCTGCGGGCCCTGGAAGTGCTGGCGCAGCGGCAGGCGGTTCTGGGAGAGACGCAGCTACGGCTCACACCGGAGATTGTGCGCAGAGGCGTGCAAGCCTGTTTTTGGCCGGGACGTATGGAGGAAGTGCTGCCGGAGGTCTACCTGGACGGCGCTCACAATGAGGACGGCATGAGGGCTTTTCTGGAGTCTGTGGCGGCGGATGGGCATGAGGGCAGCAGGCATCTGCTCTTTGCCGTGGTGAAGGACAAGGATTATCAGGCCATGCTGCGCCGTGTCATAGGCAGCGGTCTGTTCGATCGGCTGAGTGTCACATGTCTGGAGAGCAGCAGGGCGGTGGCTCCCGACGTGTTGGAGCGGGAACTGGAAACCTGCCCGGAGATCAAGGCGGAGCAGTACCGCTGTGTCTCGGAGGCGCTGCGGTCCATATTGACAGGCAGGATTCCACAGGAGAGAATTTATATTGCCGGCTCCCTGTATCTGGCAGGGGAAGTGAAGGCGGTATTACGTCGCGATATGCAGGAAAGAGGTAATTCATATTATGATTAATTTTGAGGAAGAACTGAAGAAATTTCATCCCAGCCTGGAGGTGGAGGACGCGGAGGAATCCATCTATAATCAGGATCTGACCGACATGGCGGACTTGCTGGTGCGGATGCTCCAGGAGGTTTCGGAAACAGAAGAACAGTGATATCGCAGGATAAGCAGGAGGAACAGCATGTTTTGTTATAACTGTGGCTGCCACTTGTCGGAGCATGACTATTGTACTTCGTGCGGAGTGGATGTGTCTTTATATAAAAGGATAATGGTTCTGTCCAATTTGTTTTACAATGAGGGACTGGCCAGGGCGGGGCTCAGAGATCTGACCGGGGCCGTCACCAGTCTGAGGCAGAGCCTGAAATTCAATAAAAACAATATTGAGGCCCGCAATTTGCTGGGTTTAGTATACTTTGAGATGGGAGAGACGGTGGCGGCGCTCAGCGAGTGGGTGATCAGCAAGAACACCCGCCCGGACAAAAATATTGCCGACGACTATATCAATATGATTCAGGCCAGCGCGTCCCGCCTGGACGCCATCAACCAGACTATCAAGAAATACAATCAGGCGCTGACGTACTGCAGGCAGGACAGCAAGGATCTGGCGGTGATTCAGCTGCGCAAGGTGCTGTCCATGAACCCGAAATTCATCCGCGCCCACCAGCTGCTGGCGCTGCTGTATATGGACAGTGAGCAGTGGGACAAGGCCAAGCGTGAGCTGGTGAAATGCGCGGAGATGGACCGTAACAATATCCAGACTCTTACCTATATGCGGGAAGTGGACCGTATGCTGGCCCCGGACGAGACGGGAAAGATCAGCCGGCGCAAGGACCGGGAAGAATCCGTGCGGTACCAGACGGAGAACGAGGTTCTGATTCAGCCCAAAGGACTTAAGGAGCCGCGGCGCAGCGGCGCGGGCACACTGCTCAATATCCTGCTGGGCCTTGTGATCGGCGTGGCTGTCATGTATTTCCTGGTGGTTCCCTCGGTGCGCACCAATGTGCTCAACGAGTCCCAGGCGAAGATCAACGAGATATCCAATGAGATTGACGCTAAAAATAATATCATTACCGATCTGGAGAACCAGTTAAAGAGCATAGAGCAGCAGAGCAATGACCTGCAGACAGAGCTGGAACGCTATGCGGGCACAGACGGTACACTGCAGTCTATGGAGCAGCTTCTGAACGCTGCCTCCCGGTATCTCAGCGCCATGCAGGAGGCTGAGAACAGCGCCGAGCGGGATCAGGGATTCATAGAGACGGCGGACATGCTGGAGCAGATCGAGGCCAATATGGTGCTGGAGGAGTCTCCGGAGGCTTTCCAGAATCTGTATCAGTTGTTGTTTGCGGCTATTGGTCCCCGAATGAGCGTGCTTTATTATGACCAGGGAAATGCGCTGTATCTGGCAGGCAGTTATGAGGAGGGCATCCCTCCCCTGGAAAAAGCAGTGAAGTATGATCCGGAAAACGGCGACCCCTACTATGCGTTGGGGCGCTGCTATGACAGCACAGGACGCAGCGAGGAAGCCATCGTCGCTCTGGAGAAATTTATAGAGATATACCCGCTGCGGGATCGCGCCAACACAGCGAGACAGATTCTTAATAGACTGAAGAACGCCCAATAAACCACGGTCTGAAAAATTGTATAAGCTACTAAGGAAGAGAGAACATATCGGAAGGGATGTGTTCTCTTTTTGCGTGGGATTGTATGGCGCGCCTTAAGCGGCCTGATATCCATCACGGGACTGTGTGCTTGCAGGGAATATGCGGAACTCAAAAACAGCATGTGTCCGGACAGTGCCCAGAGAAATTCTGGGCGCCAGAGCGGCCAGAATTTACTCTGCCTGTAAAGGTACTGGAAGGGCACATGCGGAACTCTAATAGGAGGTGAGAGTGTGGAAGATTTTCAGATTATTGACAACTGCCTGATGGTAAAGCTGCCGGAGGAGGTGGACCATCATAAGTCGTCCTATATTTGCGAGAGGGCGGACAGCTATATACTGCGGGAGGAGGTGGAAAACGTGGTGTTTGATTTTGAGGATACAAGGTTCATGGATTCCTCGGGAATCGGAATCATCATGGGCAGATACAAAAAGATCGTCTGTTTTGGAGGAAAGGTGTTCGCCATCCATGCAGACCCGCAGATTCGCAGGATTTTGCGCGTATCGGGACTGAATAAGCTGATTGAGATTATGGACTAGCAAAATGGAGCAGGATACGCGAGGGAAGTATTTTAGAGAAAAGAGGAGCGGATATATGACAACAGAAAAGCAGTTACAGCAAAGCGGGGGCGTGACCGAGAGGATGCCCTGGAAGAACGAAATGAGCATGGAGTTTGACGCGGTATCTGTCAACGAGAGTTTCGCCAGGGTGGCGGTGGCGGCCTTTGTGGCTCATTTAAACCCCACTCTGGAGGAGGTGGCGGATATCAAAACCGCCGTGTCCGAGGCGGTGACCAACGCCATTATCCACGGCTATGACAATGTATACGGTTACGGAAAACACGGCAACAGCCAGCCGGCCTACCTGATTATCCATCCCGGTAAGGTGCAGCTGCGGTGCAGCCTGGAGAGGGATGTGCTGCGTATAGAGGTGGAGGACCATGGCAGAGGCATGGAAAACGTGGAGAGGGCCATGGAGCCGCTGTATACCACCAAGCCGGAGTACGACCGCTCGGGCATGGGATTTGCCTTTATGGAGGCATTCATGGACGAACTGGAGGTACATAGCATGCCGGGACAGGGCACGGTGGTGAGAATGACCAAGAAACTCGGCACCTATCCCCTGATAGAGGAGTAAACCCATGCGGCGGCAGTGGGAAATCATATTTGGCGGATATGCCGAGAGAGGGATATATGGAAGAGGTGTCAGTGCTGATAGCGAGATCACAGGCCGGTGATAAAGAAGCGAGAGAGGTACTGATAGAGAAAAATCTGGGGCTGGTGCATACCATTGTCCGGCGTTTCCTGGGAAGAGGGGTGGAGCCGGAGGATTTGTTTCAGATCGGCACCATCGGTCTGATGAAAGCGGTGGACAAATTCGATCTGTCCTATGATGTGAAATTTTCCACCTACGCGGTGCCCATGATCACGGGGGAAATCAAGCGTTTTCTGCGGGATGACGGGCTGGTGAAGGTATCGAGAACCCTGAAAGAGAGGGCTATGAAAATCAGGGTGGCAAGGTCCCGGCTGCAGGGGGAGCTGGGGCGGGAGCCGGGGCTGGAGGAGATTGCCCGGGAATGCGGCATATCCCCGGAGGATATTGTGCTGGCCATGGAGTCGGAAACCAAGGTGGAGTCCATCTACTCTTCGGTGTATCAGGACGACGGCAGCGAGATATATCTGGTGGACAAGGTGGCGGCAGGGGCGGACGGCCGCGGCAGCGTCAGCACGGGCAGCAGCCAGGACCCGGAGAAAGACCGCCTGATTAACCATCTGCTGCTGCAGCAGCTCATGGATACGCTGCAGGAGCAGGAACGACAGTTGATCGTGTTGCGCTATTACCGTAACCACACCCAGACGGAGGTAGCCGCCATTCTGGGCATCAGTCAGGTGCAGGTGAGCCGTCTGGAAAAAAAGATTCTGCTGCATATGCGTCAGCTGGCGGCAGACTGAAGGTTCCTTAAAAAATCATAAATTTTATGTATTCTCTCTTCCCAATCCACATAAATTCGATTATAGTAGAAATGTAGGCTGGATTACACAGAAAGATGGGAGTACAAGATGAGCGAAGAGAGCAGGACAGACAGACAGGCGGCGAAGGCGCAAAGCCCCTATGATGAGGAGAGCAGACTGCGCAGGAAACGGTTGAGGAGGAAGAATACAATCTCCTACTTTGTAGGGCTGGCGGTGGCGTTTGGCGGATTGTTTCTGGTTATGATACTGGCGATTACAGTATATTCCTGGATTGACTCCAAGACAGGAGAGACTGACAGGATTCAGCAGACTCTGGGCAATGTCCAGATGGCAGGTGAGAACATATATACACAGGAGGAGCTGGACCAGAGGGTGGCGGAGGCTGTAGCCCGGGCACAGGCGGAGAACGAACAGGCCCTGGAGGCGGCGCTGAACAATCAGCAGGAGGAGATTCTGGGAGATATCCGCGTGCAGCTGGCGGACGGACAGACCGCGCTGGAGACATTGCGCCCTCTGTATCCGGATGATATCGTGCTGGTCAGCGGCGGCAAGTATCACTTTGTACCTATCCAGAGGGAAATACCGCTGCATGGTTATCTACAGGAGAATCTGCAGGTGCTGGAGAACGGTCGTTTTCAGTATGTGGAGAACGGTCAGGTGGTGTCCCACATGGGCATTGATGTGTCCAAGTATCAGGGCAGCATAGACTGGGAAAAAGTGGCGGCGGACGGCGTGGAATTCGCCTTTCTGCGGCTGGGCCTGCGGGGCTATGAGAGCGGCAAGCTGGTGGAGGATGAGACTTTTGCAGCCAATATTCAGGGTGCGCTGAACCATGGCATAAAGGTGGGCGTGTACTTTTTCTCCCAGGCGATCACGGAGGAGGAGGCTGTGGAGGAGGCTAACTTTGTGCTGGAGCGGATAGCGCCTTATAACATTGAGTGCCCGGTGGTGTTTGATGTGGAGAAGGTGGGCAGCAGCACGGCGCGGATGAACCAACTGACGCCTCAGGAGCGCACCAATGTGACAATCGCGTTTTTGAATACTATAGAGGCTGCCGGATACAAGTCCATGTTCTACCACAATATGGAGACGGCCCTGCTGTTGCTGGAGCTTGATCGCCTCAAGGATTATGACAGATGGTTTGCCTATTACGGCGAGGACCTGTACTACCCTTACGCCTACGGCGTGTGGCAGTATTCCGAGAAGGGCGTTGTCAACGGAATCCGCGGGGAAGTGGATATGAATATTGCGTTTAAGATGTGGGATTAGGCGGGGTGTACCGTCTGCAAGGAGCCATCTGCTGGAAACAAGGCAGATGGCTTATTTTTTTAATTTGCATAAGTTTCCGTCGGTTTGGGCATGAATAATCAAAACCTCAGAAGTTTCTCTGTGGTGCGCAGGGAGAGGTAAGCAGCAGAAAGGACCGGGGGAACCATGGCGAATGTAACCGTGTATCTGAAATGTGACCGCAATGTGGAGTGTCAGGGCGAGGACGTGTTTTTGAAGGACATTGCCACCCTGCAATGTGCGGACCAGCAGGCGCTGGCCAAGTGTAAGGCTGTCAAGGTGCATCATTTCACGGAGGGCGATCAGGCCCAGGGCGGGAAAAGCGCGGGCAGCGGCAAGAAACCGTGGATAGCAGGGGCGCGTGATCAGCGCTGCGTGGTCAGTGTGCTGAAGGTCATTGCTTTGATGGAGGAGGCATGTCCGGGTATTACCGTCCAGTCCGTGGGCGAGGCGGATGTGGTGCTGGAACGGGTGCAGGCGCCCAAGTACAAGGGTCCCAAGCTGTGGTGCAAGGTGGCGCTGGTTTGCCTGGTCAGTTTCTTCGGAACGGGTTTTACCATCATAGCATTCCACAATGATGTGGGAATCAATGAAGTGTTTACGGAGATTTACAGAATCGCCATGGGCCGGGAGCCGGGAGGGCTGAATGTGCTGGAGGTGGCTTACAGCCTGGGCCTGGCGCTGGGGATTATTGTCTTTTTCAACCATGTGGGCGGCAGGCGCATCACCAAGGACCCCACGCCCATAGAGGTATCCATGCGCAACTATGAGGAGGATGTGAACAAGGCATTGGTGGACACCGCAAGCCGGGAAGGCAAGGAGGTGGACGCCTGATGGAGACATGGATGTGGTGTCTGCTGGCTCTGGCGGGTTTCAGCTTTGGACTGCTGGCGGCAGCAGGAGTTTTCACGGTTCTCAGCGCAGTGGGGCTGATTCCCCGTTTTGCCGGAAAAACCCATTCCGCCAAGGAGACATGGCTTTATGAGGACATGGTGATAATAGGAACCATCATAGGCTGCGTATGCAGTATTTTTCGTCGATATCTGCAAATCGGGGCATGGCTGGAACAGCGTCTGCCGGGGCTTAGTCGGCTGTGGGAGGTGTTGGGGCAAGGCTTTTTGGGCGTATCCGGCCTGTTTTATGGCATGTTCGTGGGCTGCCTGGCGCTGGCCATAGCGGAGATGCTGGACAGCATCCCGATTTTTACCCGGCGGATATCCTTTCGCCATGGGCTGGGCTGCGCCGTGCTGGCTATGGCGGTGGGCAAGCTCTGCGGCTCCCTGTTCTATTTCTGGCAGGAGCTGCACAGGGTGGTGGGCTGATGAACAAAATAGGCAGAGAATGCGGAACTCAAAATAAGAAAGGAATAAGGTATGAACGAACAACAAAAACAGGACTATGAAAAATATGTTAAGCAGGTGACGCCTACCCACAATCTGGGCCTGCAGATGCTGAAAGCCTTTGTCACAGGCGGCATCATCTGCTGCATCGGGCAGTTTATCCAGAACTACTGCGCAAAACTGGGTCTGGACAAGCAGAGCGCGGGCAGCTGGTGTTCTCTGATACTGGTGTTGTGTTCCGTAGTGCTGACGGGGTTTAACCTCTACCCCAAGATTGTGAAGTGGGGCGGCGCGGGAGCATTGGTGCCCATCACGGGATTCGCCAACTCCGTGGCCGCTCCCGCTATCGAATATAAGAAAGAGGGACAGGTATTCGGTGTGGGCTGCAAGATATTCACCATCGCAGGCCCGGTGATCCTCTACGGTATTTTTTCCAGTTGGGTGCTGGGACTGATTTACTGGGGGGGAAAGTGTTTTGGGATCTGGTGAATGACAGTAGCAAAAGGTTACCTGCACACTGCGCCCAATTACATCTTATGAAAGTTCCAGCGCCAGTCCGATCAGGCGATCTGTCTGATCAGCCATAAACAGCGGGATATTCAGTACATCATTATCCAGTTTCAAATTGTTCAGGGAGAACCGAATACGGAGCTTGACCTGATCCGGAAACAGTTCCTTGAATTTCTTGAGGCTTTTGCTGGTGGTGTTTGCCTCGGACTTGACTTCCACAGGGAAAATATCATTCTCTCGCTGAATCAGGAAATCTACCTCATAAGGAGGATTACTTTGGGTCCAGTACCGGGGAAACACTTCAAACTGTGTGATCAGAGTCTGTAGCACAAAGTTCTCAGTCAGTGCGCCCTTAAACTCGGTGAACAGGCGGTTACCCTCGCCAAAGGCTGTAGGAGCCAGCAGCGCCAGACGGCGGAGCAGCCCCATATCCACCAGCCACTGAAGGGCATCTTCGTATTCACGTGCTCGAAATCACATTTTATCATATGCCAGACTTATGAAAATTACAACCCTGTACGGTATTTTTCTGGCTGGGTATCAAGGATCATAAAGTTTCCCGTCCTCGATGCGGACAATGCGGTCAGCGCGGGCAGCCAGTTCAGGATCGTGGGTCACTACGATCAGGGTCTGACCGAATCTGCCGGCACAGTCTGTCAGCAGGGACATCACCTCGTCAAAAAATGCCGGCTCCGGTTTTCGCCCATCCAGTTTGAAGGGCATACAGATGTTATTACGGACATTATATTCGTCCAGCAGGTTATACTGTTGAAAGACAAAACCCAGATGACGGCGACGGAAAACAGCTATCTGTTCATCTCCCAGAGAACAGATATCCCTGCCGTTTACCAGCACCTGCCCGCTGGTGGGGCGGGTAAGTCCGCCCAGAATGTGCAGCAGGGTTGATTTGCCCGAACCACTGCGGCCGACAATGGCGCAGAATACACTTTCTTCAAAATCACAGTTGATCCCGCGCAAAGCGGAAACGTCGCCTGACGCGGTGTGATAGACCATGTGGATATCCCTGGCAGACAGCACAACGCTCATCACAATACCTCCTTTTTCTAAATGGTTTGCCCGAAGATCGATACGGGACGTGTATGCCAGAGGCGGCGCTTACTCCAAAGTGATACGGTCAGGAGGATCAGCGCAAAGGCCAGAGACAGCAGGACACTATTCTTCCCATTCAGTTCACGGAAGGAAAGACCCTGGAAATAGAGTTCGGCGGCCTTTGACAGTGTTGACCTGGCAGAGAGATATTCCCTCCATATTCCAAAGCCCAGGGTCAGAATCCAGCCTGCAGCCACGGCAAGGATGTTTCGCGTCAGGGCCTGGCGGAATATCCTGCGGCGAATCTGTTTCCCGGACATGCCGATGGTACGCAGGATACCGACAGAGCGATTTTCCTCCTCCGCCTCCAGAACCAGAGCGCTGCTGTGCAGCAACAGAGCGACTGCTGCCGCGCAGCCGCCGCAGGCCAGGAGCATGATCAGTTCCTGACGGTAATTTTGCAGATTTGCCTGGATTTCCTCACGTCTATTGCGCAGAGATAACGAATGGTTTTTACATAGCTCTGTCAGGACCAGATCAGTGGACAGATCCCTGGCGTTCAGGTCTGCGGTGACAAGAATCTGGCTGTATCCAAATGTCCCGTCGGCGCTGTATACGTCCCACCGCGTCCCCGGCTCCAGGTGGGAGAGAAATCTTTCCAGATACGCCTGAGAAAAAATCACAGTGTACGGAACAAAAATCCCATAACTTCGACCAAATGTATTTTCCGGCAGTCGTTTCACCCGAACCTGAACCCTGTCCTCCGCCACCATATGATTCAGATCATTATAGGCCCGCAGCAGGACTTCTTCCCCGGGGGCGGGGTAAATCTCCTCCACCGGTCCGTATTTCTGCTCATAATATGCCTGAGCGGAGCCGCCAAAACACAGGAAAACGATATCGTCATTGTGGAACGATTCTCTGTCCTCGCCAAAATCAAAGGTGTCCTCCCAGCCGTTTTCATCCAGCATATAATAATAGACGGCCTTCTCTTCCAGCCCTTCATAGGATAAATGCAGAGTGCTGGCTCTCTCTTCTTTTGTGGAAATCAGAGAGGTTCCCTGTAAAAAGCCTTCCACCTGGGAGATTCCCGGAAGCTGTTCAACAGTTTGCGCCATATCAGGTGAGACAGGCTTGTTTCCCGCAGCTTTGATCTGATAGTCCGGAATTTGTTGGTAGTATTCCTGCCAATAGAGTGGGGACAGGCTTTCAGAGGCGGTATAGGTGGCTGCGACTCCAAATATGGTCAGCATCATTGCGATCAAGGCGGTACGCATTCGTTTTGCCCGTCGGACATTTCCCCTGCGCAGTTGCATTTGCCCGGTGAGAGGCGTGCGAAGGACAGCGCAGAAGATGATGAGACGAGATAGCAGGATGATTCCCAGCCAAAGCAAAAACAGCTTTCCAAGTATAGGAAAGGGAATGGTTACCTGAATAGCCACACTGCTCGAATACATAAACAGCCGCAGAGCCGCGCCGGTCAACAGCGCTCCCAGCAAAATGCCCAGAAAGACCGCAGGCAGAGCCAACAGCAGAGACTCCATGAACGCCAGCAGAAGGAGCTGTCTCCGGGTAATCCCGATGCTCCGCAGGATGGCAAAGCTATGAACCTGAGAGGGAAACTGTATGATGTAAACACCCAGGACCGCTGCCAGAGCCACCGCTGCGACTATGTAGGCGTAAAGCTCCTCGCTGGTAATCGGATCCAGGCTGTAAGGATAGGCCGCGTAATTGATGTAGGCCTGCTGCGGCTGGCCATCGTGGGAATAAAAGGGATGGTCCCGGAGAGCTTGGACGGCCTGCCTCTGGTCTTCCCGGTCCACCTGGACAAAATATTGGTCTATGGGATCAAATTCCGACAGACGGTAACTTAAATGTCTGGTCCTGATCATTGTCTTCGCATGCTGATACAGCTCCTGCGCGGTATCTTCTGTGATCATGACACAAATCGCATTGTCGCTTATGGGCCATAGGTGGCTGTAGTCCTGATAGACTCCACACAGCCTGCCCACCACCGCATCTAACACATACGAATCTCCTTCGCTGCCCGGGGCAAGATTTTTAGCGGGGACATGTACCATCAGGTCTATTGTCTGTCCCAATTCATAGTCTGTAAAGCCTTGCTCCCGCAGGACTCTCTCCTCAACGGCGATTTCGCCCGGTTCCTCGGGGAGCCGGCCAGCGATCAGCCTAGCCCGCCCCATGTCCAGATAAGCCTGATCCATCATGCCGAAACAGCCGGTGGAGCCAGAGGTGCCGGCCATATTCCCGTAGACGCGGGTGTGGGCTACCGCTTGCGCCCAACTCTGCTCCTCCAGCCATGCCCCGTCTGTCTCCGCGCCGTCGGTGACGGCAATATACCACTCACCGTATGTATTCAGCCGATACTCCGCATTGGTATCCCGAATGCTGTATGTCAGCGAAAGAGTAGTGACCGCGCAGGAAAACGAGAAAAGAAGTACAAGAAAGATCAGGATACTGTTTCGTTTTCTGCGCAGAATCCCCTGTAGGGCAAGGTTAAAGAAACTGATAATTATATGCAAATCTCCTTACATGGCCGGGGGTAACGTTTTAGTGCCAGAGAGGGCAATACAGCAGTTTCTGGGGGAAATTATAATCCGTATAGTCGCGCTGCTCACTCAGATATCCCTGTGGACAAACGGGGCAATGAGGGCGGGAATCGCGAGTTTCCGCAGCCAGACTTGCAGGGGAAAGGGCGGCTCCCATAATGAGCGCGCCCAAAACAGCGGCCAGAATTTTTCGATTTCTCGTATTTCGATTTTCCTTATACAGTTTCATATGCATTCCTCCTTTTGAAAGATATAAACATTATTGCGCGAAATACTGTTACAAAACCATGATGCCATGCATGAAGATACACGTCAATATAAAATATTAATAGCTTTTCTGCCAACAGTTGAATCCGGTATAAAAATTCTGTCCGCTGGTTTTTGCGGCCACCGGGCATCAAATTATCTAATCTGTCATTTCCACAAAATTATCAGGTGAGCGATCTAAAATGCGCAGTTATTGTAATCAAATTCCAAGTAGTATATGATTAGTTTATCAGCTGATAGACATGATAGATATTGGAGGAATAGAAAGATGAATATGAATATAGGAAACGCAATTAAGAAACTGCGATTGGACAGTAAGATAACACAGGAGGAAGTTGCTGAATATTTAGGTATCTCTTATCAGGCAGTCAGTAAATGGGAGACGGGAACAACCATGCCAGATATTACTCTCCTTCCTAAGCTCGCGGCTTTCTTTGGAGTTAGAATCGATGATCTGTTTTCTGTAAATCATGATGATGAACTGGAGCGAGTTGACCACATTTTGTTATATGAGCAGTTGACTGAACAAAGCTACCTTTACGCAAAGCGTACGCTGGATGCTTCGCTGCAGGATAATGCAGACGATGTAGGCGCTTTGAAATCATATGCCCGCTTACATATAAAGAAGACCAATGATGATTTGCTGAAAGCGGGGAGAATGTTGGAAAAGGCTATGGAGATTGCTCCACTTGACGAGGAAATATATGGATTGTATCGTCAGGTTCGCGGTGGAGGGGTCTATAAGGCGCACAGCGATGACGATTGGTTTATTCGCATATGTGAGCCTTATGCAAAAAGATTTCCTCAAAATATACAGCTTATGGTTATGCTTGTTGAGGCAATGATCCGCATGCGGTATTTTGAAAAGGCAGAAGAATATATTAATCTGATGCAGCTTGATAACAGTAAGGAATATCTGCGCCAGATCTACCTCGGTGATCTCGAGCTGGCAAGAGGAAATCTTGAGCATGCAAAAGCGATATGGAATACTGTATCCGAGAAGGACAGCAGGGGGCAGTACGAGGTGGGAGAAAGATTCAACCGGATCAACGAATATGAGCGGGCGATAAAGTGTTTTTGGAATTCTTTTCATACAGCTGTTCCGCCCAGATACCTTGATGCAGTGTTCTCTCTTGCTTTTTTATACACAAAGCTGGGAAGGAAAGCCGAGGCAATTGAAGCATGGCAGCTCATAATAAGCACAACGACAACAGATTATAGCAATTACGACAGCGATACTGTGGAATGGGCACATAGGGAAATCCGTAAATTACAGGAACTATAAAGATACCACACACCAGGGAGTGGACTTGTTCCTGACCCCTTTGGATAGTTTTTCTACCAACAGTTGAATCCGGTATAAAAATTCTGCCCGCTGGTTATTGTGGCCACCGGGCATCAAATGTTATGATATTTCCTGAAAAACATGCGCCGGGGCGCGGAAAGAGGAAAAAATGCTGGATAGTACAAAAATAGGAAGTTTCATAGCGGCAAAGAGAAAAGGCCTGGGCCTGACGCAGCAGCAGTTGGCGGACAAACTAAACGTCAGCTTTCAGGCTGTATCTAAGTGGGAGAACGGGAGCGCTTATCCCAATGTGGAGATTCTGTATGACCTGAGTATTGCGCTGGGCGTGTCGGTGGACGAGATACTCTCCGGGAATGAGAAGGTGGAGGAAGGGCTTTCTTACAGCAAGGCCGGAATCGACATCTCCTATACGGATTCCATAAAAAGTGAGATGGACGTTTATCTTCGCTCCAGTGACGCCAGAGTGTTAAATGGCCTGGGTCCCTTTGCCTCCCTGTACGACATTAACTTTCCAGAGATAAAAAATCCGGTGCTGGTGCTGAAGTCGGAGGAGCCTGGCTCCAAGCAGAAACTGGCCATGGAGTACGGTTATACCGAATCCATCTGCCACGACATGATCAACCATCTGGTCAATGACATTGCGGTGATGGGGGCCAGACCGCTGGCAGTGCTGGATACCATCGTCTGCGGCAATGCGGAGAAGGACACCATAAAATCTCTGGTAAAGGGCATCTCAGAGGCATGCGCGGAGAATGAATGCTCCCTTGTGGGCGGGGAGACCTCCATACAGCCATCGGTGATCGAGCCGGGCGTGTATGTTCTCACCTCCAGCATTGCCGGGATTGTTGACAGGGACAAGGTGGTGGACGGCTCCGGGATTCGGGAGGGCGACGCGGTGCTGGCCATCGCCTCCAACGGATTACATACCAACGGCTATTCGCTGGTGAGGCTGCTGATGGAAAAAATGCCCCAGATCAAGCTGGACAAGGTGGAGGGCGTCACTTTCATAGAACAGATCATGAAACCCCATACCCCCTATTACAAGGCAATTCGGGACTTGCTGGGGACGGACTGCCTGCATGGGATGGCTCATATCACCGGAGGAGGAATCGAGGGAAACCTGTGCCGCGTCATGCCGGAGGGACTCTGCGCCAGGATCGACAGGGGGCTTATCCGCATCCTGCCTATTTTCCGGTACATCAAGGCCCAGGGCAAGATCAGCGACGCGGAGATGCTGCGGACTTTCAACATGGGCGTGGGTTTCGTGCTGGTGGTCCCCGCATCCGACAGGGAACGGGTAATAAGTCATGTATCAAAATACTATGCATGCTATGAGATCGGCAGCATTCAGAAAGGGGATGGGAAAATTCAGTTCACCGGACGCCTGAACTGGCTGTAAAGAAAACAGTTGCCAAGCCCTTTCTCTCTGTGATACTATGAGAAAAAGAAAACCACATATGCAGAGAGAGGTAGCTATGAAACAGAAAATCTTGACAATCTTTTTATGCGGCGCACTGGCAGCCGCCGCCCTGACAGGCTGTGGGGACAAAGGCTCAGACGGCCCCACTGCGACTTTGCAGCAGACCCAGGAACAGACACCGGAGCAGGAGAGCACTGCGGAGAGCGAAGAGGCTAACGGCTTTGAGGAGACGGAATCAGCCCAGGAGGTAGAAATGCAGGAGATTGAGATCACAATGAATGATGTATCCCCTATGGATTTGGTGAAGGACATGAAGATAGGCTGGAATCTGGGAAATACCCTGGATGCCACCAGCAGCAGTATCGGCGTGAATGTGGAGATGGCCTGGGGGAACCCCAAGACTACCCAGGAGATGATAGACATGGTTATTGACCAGGGCTTTAATGTGATCCGCATTCCGGTGTCCTGGGGCGGCCAGATGGGCGGCGCGCCGGCTTATAACGTCCTGCCCGCATGGATGGACAGGGTGCAGGAAGTGGTTGATTACGCCTATGGCCGGGGCGTCTATGTGATCGTCAACATTCACCACGAGGAATGGCATTTCCCTTCCGAGGAGAACAAGGACGCGGCGGCGGAGCAGCTGGCCGCTCTGTGGACTGCCATTGCCACCCGTTTTAGGGACTACGATGAACACCTGATTTTTGAGGGTATGAACGAGCCGAGAAAAATAGGCACCAATGTGGAGTGGAACGGCGGAGACCAGGAGGGCCGGGATGTGGTCAATTATCTGGACCAGGTCTTTGTGGATGCGGTGCGGGCCACTGGCGGCAACAATACCATCCGCAATCTTATGGTGCCGGGCTATGCTGCCTCCTCCAGCGACACGGCTTTAAAGGGAATCGTGCTGCCCCAGGACGACCATCTGATCGTGTCGGTACACGCCTACACGCCTTATGACTTTGCTTTGAACACGGCAGGCAGAGCTACCTGGGACAACGACACCAGAGATATTGACCATCTGATGGAGCTGTTGGATGAGTTGTTCCTGAGTAAGGGTGTGCCGGTGATTATCGGCGAGTTTGGCGCCATGAACAAGGACAACGAGGAGGAGCGGGTTCAGTGGGCCAACTACTATGTGGGAAAAGCCCGGGAGTATGGCGTTCCCTGTATCTGGTGGGACAACAACGCGTTTGAGGGAAAAGGGGAAAACTTTGGACTGCTTAACCGCAGGGAGCTGACCTTCCCGTATCCGGATTTGCTGAAAGCGTTGATTGACAGCGCATACAACTAGTACACCAGTGCACTAGGCTCGTCGGGACAGATACAGGAACAACTGGCAGCCAGCCGTGGCGGCCAGCGCGGCAAAGAGCAGTTCCCAGCCGCTGGGCAGCCCCGGATACAATTCCCCCAGAGAGCCAAGTACAAAGCCCAGAATCAGCAGATAGGCGGGCTGCGGATGACGAACCAGAGCAGTTCCCAGCAGGCGGGTACCCAGCAGAGTGCAGAGGACGGTTCCCAGCCCCAGGGGAATCAGGGACGCGAGCTGCAGTTGGCTGACAGCCGCCATCACCGGCTCGTATAACCCCAGCATCAGCAGCATCTGGGACACACTGATACCAGGAAGAATCAGAGCAACGGCCAGAACGCAGCCTCCTAAAAACTGCCACAGAAAAGAAAGCAGGGAAGGCATGCTCCCAGAGCCTGCGCCGCCGGGGAGTCCGGCGGCGAACAGCCCCTCTGGCAGCGCGGCCAGAGCATAGACGATAAACAGACCTGTCACAGGCCCCAGCAGGGCCTGCCAGGTCATTTTTTTTATTTTAGCCTGTCTGAAGATCAGAGGGATTCCCCCAGCCACCGCCCCCAGGAAAAAATAGCGCACCACCACGGGGTAGCGCTCCAGCAGGGTGAGCATTCCCCTGGCAAGCAGAGCCATACCGGTCAGGGCCCCTGCACAGAACAGAGCCAGAAAGCGCAGGCTTTTCCGAAAATGCTTGAAGAATCCTCCTACTGCCTCGATGAGTTCCTCGTAGATTCCCAGAATCATGGCCATGGTGCCGCCGCTGGCTCCGGGTACGGTCATGGTGCCGCCCACTGCGGCTGCCTTGCAGAAAATCTGCCACCAGCTCTGTTTTTTGTCCATATAAAAACCTCCCATCCGTTCCGGTTATTTATAGTAAACGGGATTGGAAATGTCGTTTACTATCTATATCCGGCGGATGGGAGGAACATTCCACTTTTTTACTCTCCGGCCAGTCGCAGCATTTCTTCCATGTCCGCGATCAGCTCCGTAGAGTAACGCTGGGCCTCGTTGCAGATTCGCTCAGCAGCGCCGTACTGCTCGTTCTGGAGGGCTGCAATCACGTCCGCTCCATATTGGTGGAACCGCCTGTGCTTTTCTCCCAGTGCGTCCCAGATGGGCAGCACCTCGGGAATCTGTGGGGTGAGAGCATAATAGAAATGTCCGAACCCGCATTTGGTGGAGTCCAGCTGCAAGGGCAGAACTGTGCGCTGCCGCACCATATTTTGCAGATTGCCCAGCCATGCGTGGTGCGCGGTGATGGCGCTGCTCACATACCTGGCGAATTCCCTGTTCTCCAGATGATAGAAAGCGTCTTCTGTCATACTGCCCATCTGTTTCACCGTGTCGTCCAGCGTTTTTTCTATCTCTACCACCGGCTCCACAGCTTTGATCAGATCCTGACTGACGCTGCTCATAAACTCCGTGCTGTCCCGCAGCTGGTTTTCCATCTCCGTCATGGAACTGCTGATCTCCTGACTGACGGCGGCTATGGAGCTGATCGTCTCGTTGACCTTGGAGACATGTTCCTGATTCTCGCTGTTCAGCGCCCAGACATTCCCGATTTTCTCGGTCATGTTGTCCAATATGCTTATGGTTTCCCGGGTGCTGCTTGCGCTCTTTTGAGACGCGTCCTTGATGTTATCCACAAACTCGCTCATATTTTTGGTCAGTTGTTGGGTTTTCTCCGCCAGCTCGCGGATTTCACCAGCCACCACGGCAAAGCCCCGCCCGGCCTCCCCGGCCCTGGCCGCCTCTATGGAGGCGTTCAGCGCCAACAGGCTGGTCTGCAAAGAGATGGTCTCAATTCCCTCTATGACGTCGTTGAGATGGCTGATATAGCCTTGCAGAGAGTCCATATCGCTGCGCATCCCCTGGGACATCTGCACCGTCTGTTCCGAGAGTTCCCGGATGTTGGTAAGCTCTTCCTGGGCAGTCTCTATCTTGCGGTACACATTGTCCGCCGCAGAGGAAACCTCCACGATGTTGTGCGTCATCTCCTCATGCACATTGTTGGAGCGTCCCGTTCCCTGACTGCCGGAGCCGAACAGCGCCTCGGTGGCCTTGGCGATTCTGTGGGAAATGTCTACGATCTTGTCGTTTTGATACTGCATTGTCAGATCCAGAGAGCTGATTTGCATGACAGCCTTGATATTCTTGTCAAACGCCTCGGCGAATTGCCCCCGGCCCTGCTGCAGCCGCCTGTAAATCCGGCTCAGCTCTGGCTCGCGAGAGTAATCAGCATCTTTCAATTCGGAAATAGCCTTCATAAGAACTGCTTTGTTACTTCTGAATCCCATGTTGTATTCTCCTTTTCTCCGGCAAATAGGTCAGGCAAGTATCCCTGCATATTTGGTTGACAGATATGTATATATTCTCATGATATAGGATTTTTCAGAATGTTGCAACAATTTTATTTTAAGCCTCCTAATTTTTGCATTTTTTTGAAGGGTCCGGCGGCAGGGTGGCTGTACATATCCGGCATATTTTGATGCGGGTCCACATAGGTTGTACCAGTGCAGAGCATGGGGAGACTGTGCTTGCAAATACGGCTGGTGCAGTGTCGCGGGAGAGGGACGCGACAGGCGGAAGGGAGAAATGATGTTTGAGACAAAGAGCATACAGGAGACCTGCAGGGAGCTGCAAAGCGATGTGGAGAAGGGGCTGACCGATCGGGAGGCCATCAGGCGGTACAGTGTTCACGGCCCTAATGCCTTGCGGGAAAAGCGGAAAAAAACAGTGATTGAATCCTTCTTTTCACAGCTAAACGACCCGCTGATCTATGTGCTGCTGGTGGCGGCCGCCGTCTCGATTTTTCTGGAAGAAACCAGCGACGCCGTCATCATTGCCGTGGTGGTGCTGGTCAACGCCGCGGTGGGCATGATACAGGAGGGAAAGGCGCAGAGGGCGCTGGACTCTCTAAAAAAACTTGTCAGCCCCAAGGCCTTTGTAGTCCGGGACGGAGTTTTGCAGGAGGTGGAAGCCTCCGCCCTGGTGGTGGGAGATCTGGTCAGCGTGGAGGCGGGCTGCCAGGTGCCGGCGGATATGCGCCTGGTGGAGAGTACCAAGCTGCAGGCGGAGGAGTCGGCTCTGACGGGAGAATCTTTGCCTGCGGTCAAGTCCGCTGTTTTCGTGGGACAGGAGGGAATGCCCCTGGGAGACAGACAGAATATGGTCTACATGTCCACGGTGATTACCGGGGGCCGGGGGCTGGGTCTGGTGACTGCCACGGGCATGGACACGGAGATAGGCAAAATCGCCTCTCTGATCAACGAGGGGAAGGAGGAGCAGACGCCCCTGCAAAAGCGTCTGGGAGATTTGGGGAAGGTGCTGAGTATTCTGTCTCTGCTGCTGTGCGCCGCTCTCTTTGGGATTGCCCTGCTGCAGCGCCGCAATCTCTTTGAGATGCTGCTGACCGCCATCTCCCTGGCCGTGGCAGCAGTTCCGGAGGGACTGCCCGCGGTGGTCACGATCTGCCTGGCTCTGAGCGTGACCCGCATGGTGAAGGTGCATACCATCGTCAGAAAACTGCCCTCCGTGGAGACTCTGGGGGCCGTGAGTATAGTCTGCTCGGACAAAACCGGAACCCTGACCCAGAACCGCATGACGGTGGAGCAGTGCTACGCGGGTCAGAGGATGCTGCCCGTGCAGGAGCTGGACGGACAGGAGTACCAGGCTCTGATAGAGGGGATGACGCTGTGCAACGACGCTGTGCTGGAGGAACATATCGGCGATCCCACGGAGCTGGCGCTGCTGCAGCTGGCGCACAGCTTTGGGGTAGACAGGGCGGAGCTGGAAAAGCATATGCCCCGCCGCCGGGAGCTTCCCTTTGACTCTGAGCGGAAGATGATGTCTACCTTCCATTATCGGGGAAACACCGGCGTCACTTATGTCAAAGGAGCGCCGGACGTGATACTGGGACGCTGCACCCATATCATGGTACGCGGACAGTGTCTGCCCCTGCAGCCGGGACACAGCAGGCAGATTCGCAGGGCCATGGAGCATATGGCGGACGACGCGCTGCGCACCCTGGCTGTAGCCATGCGTCTGGGGGGCCAGGCGCCCCAGGAACAGGGACTGACTTTTCTGGGGATGGTGGGTATGAGGGACCCGGCCAGACCGGAGGCGGCAGGGGCGGTGGCCACCTTTCGCCAGGCGGGAGTGGAGACGGTGATGATCACGGGAGATCATGTGGATACCGCCTACGCCATCGGCAGGCAGTTGGGTATTGTCCAGAGCAGACAGCAGTGTATGACCGGGCAGGAGCTAAGCGGGATTCGGGAGGAGGAGCTGGCACAGCGCCTGGCCCAGGTCCGGGTTTTTGCCAGGGTGGCGCCGGAACAGAAGGTGCAGATCGTCACGGGCTTTCAGCAGGCGGGGCACATCGTGGCCATGACCGGGGACGGAGTGAACGACGCGCCCTCTCTGAAAAAGGCGGATATCGGCATAGCCATGGGCGCCTCCGGCACAGATGTGGCCAAGCAGGCGGCGGACATGATTTTGACGGACGACAATTTTGCCACCATTGAGAAAGCTATTGAGGAGGGTAGGGGCGTTTATGAAAATATACGCAAGTCCGTGATTTTCCTGCTGTCCTCCAACCTGGGTGAGATTGCCACCATGTTTCTGGCTGTGATCTGCGGGCTTGCCTCCCCGCTGCGTTCCAGCCATATTCTGTGGATCAACCTGATTACGGACTCCCTGCCCGCGCTGGCTCTGGGGGTTGACCCCAATGACGCGGGAGCGCTGATGCAGCACCCTCCCAGAAAGCCGGGAGAGAGTCTGTTTGCCAGAGGCGGCCTGATCTGCACCTGCTTTTACGGGCTGCTGATCGCGGCCATCAGCCTGACCGCCTTTTTCCTGATTCCCCTGCTGGCCATGAGAAACCAGCATCTGCCTGTCACTCTGGACAATATAGGGCGGATGCTGGCCCAGGAGGGAATCCTGCGGCGCTCCCAGACCTATGCCTTCACGGTGCTGGGCATGAGTCAGCTGTTCCATGCGGTGGGAATGCGGGACATGGGGCGTTCCTTCTTTAAGATGAACCATCTGGAGAATAAGCTGATGATTCTGGCCTGTATCCTGGGGCTTTTGCTCCAGGTCGCGGTGACGGAGATTCCTTTCCTGATCGCCGCCTTTGGCACTACTCATCTGCAGCTGATGGAATGGGGCATTCTGGCGCTGCTGGCCTCTTTCCCGCTGTTGGCCCACGAGGTTATGCTGCTGGTGGGGCGGCATGATAGGACGTAATAGATGTAATAGAACGTAACGGATAAAGGGCGGGATTGCCCGGTGCGGGAAATCGTGGTATGATAAGCCTAATATGTGCTATGCGTATTTTGTACGGACACAAAATCAGAGACACAGGGGGATAAAGCATGCTGCCGGAGGAATTTCAACAGAGAATGGGGGCACAACTGGGAGCGGAGTACGAGGTTTTCCAAAAGGCGCTGGAGGGCGAGAGACACAGGGCGCTGCGGGTCAATCCGCTAAAGGGGGGAGGGGACCCGGCCCAGGCCCGGGAGCGCTTTCTGTCCCTGAGTCCCTGGGAAATGGAGCCGGTGCCTTGGGAGGAGAACGGCTTTTATTACACCCAGGACGGGCCGGGCAGACATCCCTATCATGAGGCGGGAGTCTATTATATCCAGGAGCCCAGCGCTATGGCGCCCGCCGTCTTCCTGGGGGTGCAGCCGGGGGAGCGGGTGCTGGACCTCTGCGCCGCCCCCGGGGGCAAGACCACGCAGATCGCGGGGAAAATGCAGGGCAGAGGGCTGCTGGTGAGCAATGAAATCAATCCCCAGAGAGCTAAAATCCTCTCAGAGAATGTGGAGCGTCTGGGGATTCGCAACGCCCTGGTGCTGAACGAGACGCCGGAGCGTCTGGCCCAGGTCTTCCCAGGCTGCTTTGACCGCATCCTGGTGGACGCTCCCTGCTCCGGCGAGGGGATGTTTCGCAAAAATGAGAACGCGGGGGAGGAGTGGAGCCTGGAGAATGTGGAGCAGTGCGCCCGGCGGCAGGACGGGATTCTGGACTGCGCCGTGACCATGCTGCGTCCCGGCGGCAGGCTGGTGTACTCCACCTGTACCTTTGCCCCCCAGGAGAACGAGGGGAGTGTGGACAGGCTGCTGGGCAGACACGAGGAGATGAGGGTTCTGGACCCGGCCTCGTGTCTGCCCGGAGGAACGCTCCCCAAGCGGTGGGGCTTTGCCCCCGGCAGGCCCGACTGGATCAGCGGGTCCGCGCCGGAACTGAGTCGTACCCTCCGTCTCTGGCCCCACAGGCTGCGGGGAGAAGGACACTATCTGGCGGTGCTGCAAAAGGACGGCGACCTGGCAGAAAGCGGGTCTCTGCGCCGGGGCGCAGTCCAGCGGGGCCTTGCCCAGCGGGAGGTGCGGGAATATCTGGATTTTGCGGCGGATATGCTGACAGCTCCGCTGGGCGGCATCTATCTGCGTTTTGGGGAGCAGCTCTATCTGGCCCCGGAGGACATGCCCGTCCTGGCAGGGCTTAAGGTACTGCGCCCGGGGCTGCATCTGGGCACCCTGAAAAAGAACCGTTTTGAACCGTCTCACGCGCTGGCGCTGGCCTTAAGTCCCGGAGAGGTGCGGCGCATATGTCCGGTGAGCGCGGACCCCCAGAAACGGCAGGGCACTCCCGGCGCGTCCGACTATCTGAGCGGTCTGACTTTTCCCTGGGAGGGGGAGAAGGGCTGGCAGCTGGTCACAGTGGATGGCTACAGTCTGGGCTGGGGTAAGCTGGCCGGAGGGATTCTGAAAAACCACTATCCCAGGGGGCTGCGGAAAATGTGACCCGCAAAAGTATGAAAATATGAAAATGACTCTTCTCATACGCGCAAAAAAATGGTAATATAGATAGAGATTGCGATTGTCCTTACGCTGGATACGACATATGCGCAGGTATGCGCGGACGCGGCGGGGGCAACAATATAAGCAGGAAATCAGAAAGGCTTTATATGGACAAGATTATTTTGACAGGGGACAGGCCCACGGGCAGGCTGCATGTGGGACACTATGTGGGTTCCCTGAGAAGAAGAGTGGAGCTGCAAAACAGCGGCGAGTATGATAAGATTTTTATTATGATTGCGGACGCTCAGGCGCTGACGGACAATTTTGAAAACCCGGAAAAAGTGCGGCAGAACATTGTGGAGGTGGCGCTGGATTATCTGTCCTGCGGTCTGGACCCTGAGAAATCCACCCTGTTCATTCAGTCCCAGATTCCGGAGCTGACGGAACTCAGTTTTTACTACATGAATCTGGTGACGGTGTCCCGGCTCCAACGCAACCCTACCGTTAAAAATGAGATTCAGATGCGGAACTTTGAGGCCAGCATTCCGGTGGGCTTTTTCACCTATCCCATCAGCCAGGCCTCCGATATCACGGCCTTTAAGGCAACCACGGTGCCCGTGGGCGAGGACCAGCTGCCCATGATCGAGCAGGCCAGGGAGATTGTACACAAGTTTAACAGCGTCTACGAGCCGGTGCTGGTGGAACCCCAGGCGCTGATTCCTCAAAACGCGGCGTGCCTGCGCCTCCCCGGTGTGGACGGCAAGGCCAAGATGAGCAAGTCTCTGGGAAACTGCATCTATCTGGCGGACAGTCCCGAGGATGTGAGAAAACAGATTATGAGCATGTATACGGACCCGCTGCATCTTCAGGTGTCCGACCCTGGCCATCTGGAGGGCAACACGGTGTTTACCTATCTGGACGCATTCTGCCGGGATGAGCATTTTGAGAGGTATCTGCCCGAGTATTCCTGTCTGCAGGAGTTAAAGGACCATTACACCAGAGGCGGCCTGGGGGATGTGAAGGTGAAAAAACTGTTAAACAGCGTGATTCAGGAGGAACTGGAGCCTATCCGGCAGCGGCGCAGGGAATACGAGAAGGACATTCCGGAGATATACAATATCCTGAAAAAAGGGAGCGAAACAGCCCGGGAAGCAGCGGCGCAGACCCTGTCCGAGGTCAAGAGCGCAATGCGTATCAACTATTTTGAAGACATGGATTTGATAGAGGCACAGGTTAAAAAATATGAGGCGTAATTATGAAGATGACAGAGCGTCTGCTCTGGAAGAAGAAAAAATGAATCCCATGCAGGTACTGATCGGCATGGTGGTATTGGTTCTGGTGGTGGTGATATTCTGTTTCGCGGTTTGGAAGATTACCCACGCCAACCGTCCGGGCGTACTGCCGGGACAGAGTGTGGAGAATTCACAGGACTCCATTGCGGACTGGGGCGGTCAGGCCAGCACGGCAGAGTCTGTCTCAGACACCGGGGAGGATACATTGCCTGCGGAGGATGGCTCCGAACCTGAGAATCCTCTGGGCATGGAGTTTGATGCGGTGGATGAGTTTGTCACAGCCAAGGATGTGACAAATCTGCGCAGCGAACCCAGCACGGAGCAGGGCAATCTGACGGTGATCACGCAGCTCAGCCACGGCCAGAACGCCCGCAGAACAGGTATCAATACGGCAACCGGCTGGTCGCAGTTAGAGTACAACGGCCAGGTGGTGTACGCGGTGAGCCAGTATCTGGAGCCGGCTGAATAGAGCAAAAATATTTTTCCCCGAATGGGTTATACTATTCCGCAGAAGAATTGTCATACGGAAAGGGGAAAATTATGAATCAAATGACGGGAAAAGCCAGCGTATCGCTGGAAAAAAAGGTATACATTTTAAACAGCGCCAGTATTGTGGGCAAAAAGGAGGGAGAAGGTCCGCTGGGCAATCTCTTTGACATGGTGGGCCAGGATGATCTCTTCGGCTGCAATACCTGGGAGGAGGCGGAGAGCAATCTGCAGAAGGACGCCGTCTACATGGCGCTGGGAAAAGCAGGGAAAACCCAGGAGGATATCCGGTATCTCTTTGCCGGAGACCTGCTTGGGCAGTCCATCGCCACCTCCTTTGGAATCGCGTCTTACCAGATTCCGCTGCTGGGGGTTTACGGCGCCTGTTCCACCTGTGGGGAGGCGTTGACTCTGGGGGCGATGGCGGTGTCCGCCGGATATGCGGACTATGTGGCATGCGTGACCTCCAGCCATTTTGCCAGCGCGGAGAAGGAGTTTAGGTTCCCTCTGGAATACGGCAATCAGAGACCTCTGTCGGCTAGCTGGACAGTGACGGGCAGCGGTGCTTTTATATTGGGAGGAGAGCCGGAGAACAGTCCTCAGGGACGTCCGCCCCGGGCGGCGATCACGGGTATGACCGTGGGAAAAATTGTGGATTATGGGCTGAAGGACTCCATGAATATGGGGGCCTGTATGGCGCCTGCCGCCGCGGATACGCTGGTACAGCATTTTTTGGACTTTAATGTGATGCCGGAGGACTATGACCGTATTATCACGGGAGACCTGGGCAGCGTAGGACAGACAGTGCTGCTGGAGCTGCTGCGGGACAAGGGGTATGATATTGCCCAGCAGCATATGGACTGCGGGATAGAGATTTTTGACGCGGGTTCACAGGACACCCATGCCGGGGGCAGCGGCTGCGGCTGCAGCGCGGTGACGCTCTCCGCCTATATCCTGAAACAACTGGAGGAAGGGCACTGGAAAAAAGTTCTGTTTATGCCCACCGGCGCGTTGCTCAGCAAGACAAGTTTCAACGAGGGAAAGAGTGTCCCGGGAATCGCCCATGGCGTGGTACTGGAGGCAAGATAAGACAAAATTCTTAAGATTGTGAATATCCCTTGCATTACCCTGCTTTTTTTAGTACAATGCTTTTCAAAAGGGCAGGAAGGCGGCAGGGGTATGCGCAGGATGGAATTTAAGATGGAGAGGCAGGGGCTTTTGGAAGTAGGTCAGGACGTGACTGTCACGGAGGGACTTCTGCCCAGCAACTATTATTACACCATCGATCCTTCACTGGCCATGTCGGGAAACATACCCTTTCGTTACCGGCTGAAGTCCCGGTCGGGAAGAGTCATCGATATTCAAGAAAAAGCCCGGGGTTTCTATGTGACGGCGGAATTTGACGAGCCGGACGTGGATATGCCGGGATAGTGTTTTGAGGGCGGATATGCCGAACCCTGCCGCGGTATGCAGGAATAGATTCACGGATTACCGCAGATACTACCTCTGTAGAAACCGCCTTTTGGGCGGATGCAGGAGGAGTGTTGCGAATGGATTATATCAATGCTTTTTGGGTAGGCGGACTGATTTGCGCTCTGGTGCAGATTCTGATGGAGAAGACGAAGATGATGCCGGGGCGGATTATGGTGCTGCTGGTGGTGACTGGGAGCCTGTATCAGCGTGTTTGGCTGGTATGAACCCTTTCAGGAGTTTGCCGGGGCCGGGGCCAGCGTGCCGCTGCTGGGCTTTGGAAATGTGCTGATGAAGGGCGTCAAGGAGGCCGTGGACGAGCAGGGGCTGCTGGGCCTGTGGGCGGGCGGCTTTAAGGCCGGCGCGGTGGGCACTTCGGCAGCGCTGATTTTTGGCTATCTGGCCAGTTTGATTTTTAACCCTAAAACAAAGAAATAGTGATGTAAGAAATAGTGATGTAATAGAAACAGAAGGCACGGCATATTATGTAGTTTGAAGGGACAAAGGATGAAATAAAGGCTATGTCAAGTTGGTTTGTTTACGCGGGAATACTAATTTATATGGAAATTGTGTTCCACCTGGGCTGCTTTGGCCTGGTGGGAGCAAATCCTGTCTTTTCTCTGGGGCTGATTGCCCTGATTGCCGCCGTTCAGGCGCTGATCAGCGGTAGTCTGTCCAGACGCAACAGGCACAGGGCTTTCTGGATTATGACCATACTGGAGTATGTGGTCTTTTTTGTGCAGGCGGTGTATTTTCGGATATTCCAACAGCCCTTGCAGATCAGAGCTATGCTGGTGGGAGGACAGGACGCGCTGACCAACTACTGGCGGGTGGCGCTGGACGGTCTGCTCCACTCTTTGCCCCTGCTGCTGTTTTTAGCGCTGCCGCTGGTGGGTGTGGGATTCTGGAGATACCTCACCACCTGGGAGCTGCCTCATCTGTCTTCTATTAAAAAGCTCCGTATGGGGCTGATAGCGGGTGTGGCGCTGATCTACACTGTCAGCGTCATGGAGATAGGCAGTCTGTTGGACACATTGTACGCGGAGGAATACAGAGAATTCTATGATCCCATGACGGTGATGCAGGACATGGGCGTGATCACCATGGTACAGCGGGATGGCGCTTATGAGCTGGGAGAGCTGGTATCATCCCTGGCCAGCAGAATATCGGACTCCCGCACTGGCAGGGAAGATGGGGACCAGCAGCTGGCCCAGGGCGGAGGAGAGTCGCCTTCCGTCCCCGACGCGTCCCAGCCGGGAACGGAGGTAGTAGAGGGGAAACCCATTCCTTCGGAGCCAACGGCCACTCCGGAGCCGGTGCTGGACACCTCTCCCAACGTGTGGAATCTGGATTTGGATAAGCTGGCTTTGCTGTCCCAGGACAGCAAGGAAACCAGGTGGCTGGCGGAGTATATAGGGAATTTGACGCCTACTAACCGCAATGAGTACACGGGGATGTTTGAGGGCTACAATATGATTTTTCTGACGGCGGAGGGCTTTTCCACCTACGCCATCCGGGAGGATTTGACGCCCACTCTGTACAAGATGGTGAACTCCGGCTTTGTGTTCAACAACTACTATGTGCCCCTGTGGAGTACCAGTACCATTGACGGGGAGTATATAAACACCACGGGATTGATTCCTGACGGGCAATTCAGTTTGCGCAACAGCGCGGATTGGGGCGTAGACTGGGCTTTCACCCTGCCCCGCTTTTTCGCCAAGGAGGGCGTGTATAACTGGGCGTACCACGACAATACATTGTCTTACTACGACCGTCATCGGACCCATCCCAATCTGGGCTATGATTTCAAGGCCGCCAAGCTGGGAGATTTGTCCGAAGAGGAGTACGGGGACAAAATTTTCTATATGGAGCATGCGGGAGCCTGGCCTGCGTCGGACTATGAGATGATGCTGGGAACTGTGCCGGAATATGTAAATCTGGACCGCTTTGACGTGTACTATATGACCGTTTCCGGCCATATGAACTACAGTTTTTCGGGCAACAGAATGTCCAGCTGGCACAAGGAAGAAGTGCAGGGTCTGGACATGTCCGAGAACGCCCAGGCCTATATTGCCTGTCATATCGAGCTGGATAAAGCTATGGCTAATCTGCTGGAGCAGCTTGAGGCCGCCGGAAAACTGGAAAATACGCTGATTTGTCTCAGCGCTGACCACCATCCCTACGGGATGACAGAGGAGCAGTACGAGGAGCTGGCAGGCAGAGATTTGTCTCAGGATATGGACACCTACCGCAACAGTCTGATTCTGTGGAACGCGGCCATGGAGGAGCCGGTGGTGGTGGATAAGGTGTGCGGCTCCATGGATCTGCTGCCCACGCTGCTGAATCTGTTTGGCTTTGACTATGACTCGCGAATGTATGCGGGACGGGATATTTTTTCCGATCAGGAGGGAATGGTGGTCTTCAAGGACCGCAGCTTTGTGACGGATACTGTGGCGTACAGCCGTGGGGACAAGACCACCACATGGAGAGTGGAGCTGTCTTCTGAGGAGCAGGACGCCTATATGGAGATGGCGAGACAGGACGTGAAAGACCGCTATAATTTCAGCGCCTACGTCCTGCGCAACAATTACTATAGCGTGATCCAGCAGTGTCTGGATGAGGAGAAGACAGCCAGGAACCCGGACAGACCCGCGGAGGCGGTACTGCCCTGGCCCACGCCAGAGCCTACTCCGGCGGCGGTGGGAGATACGACCGCCCCGTAGCGCCGCTGTTTTAAAGAGTTTATTTATAGAGTTTCATAGGAAATATTTTTGCGGGACAGGTATCCGGTCAGGGCCTTGTCCCATATCACATCAGGCTCTTTGTTCATCACAAAGGTATGATAGGCGGTGCCCGTCGTCAGGACGGCGTGGGAGCCATCGTACTTGACGGTGAGCACAAGAGCCTTTATCTGTTCCGGGGACAGAGTGCAGGCGTCGGCGGCCAGCAGCTTGCTTACCAGCTGAGGCTTGAGGTGCAGCACAAACTTAAAATACAGAGGAGTGCGTTTGCCTTTAATCAACTGGAACAGCAGCCCTTTCATGTCCTGCCAGGGCGCGAAGTCAAAGGGGCAGGTCTCGGGATTCTCCCGCTCCTCGGGGGTGAAGAAATCTTTGTTCACATGCCCATCTATAGTGTAGGTGTGCGCCGTAGAAACGGCGGCCTCGGCCAGCAGGAAGGGATCAAAGCAATCCCCTGTCAGCAGCTTGGCCATGAAATCTTTGGTGTTGGTAATCTGTAGAGCCAGCATAGCAATCCCCTTTCCGGTAATAGAGTTATCTTAGCACAATTATCAGTGCCAGCGCAAGCTCCACAAAGAAAATCGCAGGCATGCCCCAGACGAAATACCAGTGCTTGGTCTTATGGCGAAAGCGCTGCATGCCGGCGATGGAACCCAGGCTGCCGCCCAGAAGAGCGATCAGAAAGAGGGTACGCTCAGAAATGCGCCACTGATGGCGGACGGCTTTTTGCTTATCCAGTCCCATGCTGGCATATCCTGCTATATTTATGCAGATCAGATATCCGATTACAAGGTAGGTCATATGTATTCTCCTAATTAGAGTTCCGCAGATTCCCTGTCAGCGCACACCTGATGATGAATATCAGGCTGCTTTGGCGTCCCGATATCCATCAGTGCGCAGTACGGAGATATGCTGTTATATGTAGAAAGAGGAGCCGTGGAAACGCTGTGGTTTCCGGCTCCTCCTGTTGTCTGGATAAATAGCTTACTGTTTGTCTGCCTCCTGCATCTTCATGGCGCGAACCTTCAGGGACAGGCCAAACAGATTGATAAAGCCTTCCGCGTCATGGTGGTCATACAGATCGCCGGTGGTAAAGGAAGCGATGCTCTCGTTGTACAGGGAGTAGGGAGAGGTGGTTCCGGCCTTGATGATATTGCCCTTGTACAACTGGAACTTCACTTCGCCGGTCACATACTCCTGGGTCTTCTCGATGAAAGCCTGCTCCGCCTCGCGCAGAGGGGTGAACCACTTGCCCTCGTATACCAGGCTGGCAAAGCGGCTGCCCATCTCCTTTTTCAGAGCGTAGGTGTCGCGGTCCAGAATCAGTTCCTCCAGCTGCTGGTGTGCCTCCATCAAAATGGTGCCGCCGGGAGTCTCGTAGACGCCGCGGGACTTCATGCCCACCACACGGTTCTCCACGATATCGATGATGCCGATGCCGTGTTTGCCGCCCAGCTCGTTCAGCTTGCGGATAATATCGGAGACCTTCATCTTCTCGCCGTTGACGGAGGTGGGAACGCCCTTCTCGAAGGTCATGGTCACATACTCGCCCTGCTCAGGCGCTTTCTGGGGCGTGGTGCCCAGCACCAGCAGATGCTCGTAATTAGGCTCGTTGGCCGGGTCCTCCAGCTCCAGGCCCTCATGGCTGATATGCCAGATATTGCGGTCGCGGCTGTAGGAGGAATCGGCGGAGAAGGGAAGGTCAATGCCATGGGCCTTGCAGTACGCGATCTCGGATTCACGGGAATCCATGTTCCACTTGTCGTTTCTCCAGGCAGCAATAATCTTGATGTCGGGAGCCAGGGCCTTGATGCCAAGCTCAAAACGAATCTGGTCGTTTCCTTTGCCGGTGGCGCCGTGGCAGATGGCGACAGCGCCTTCCTTGCGGGCGATCTCCACCAGTTTCTTGGCAATCAGGGGTCTTGCCATGGAAGTGCCCAGCAGGTACTTGTTTTCATAGACGGCGTCTGCCTGTACGCAGGGCATGATGTACTCGTCGCAGAACTCGTCTATCACATCCAGTATGTACAGCTTTTCCGCGCCGCAGAATTTAGCCCGCTCCTCCAGACCGTCCAGCTCCTCCGCCTGTCCGCAGTCGATGCACACACAGATTACCTCGTAGTCGTAGTTCTCCTTCAGCCAGGGAATGATGGCGGTGGTATCCAAACCGCCGGAATACGCTAAAACAACTTTCTCTTTCATAATTTACCTCTTTCCGCATATCGCTGTAAGTTGGCGATATGGCTTTTTCGCTTTGATTGTTGTGTCAGTACACTAGGGATACTATATACTATTTCACGGGGGATTGCAAGCCCTAAAGTTGCATAAAACGAAAAAAGTTTTTGCATATAATGTGTAAAATATGCATTAAAACCGGGGTATAAATGCATAAATAGAATAAATATTCAAAAATATGCTTGACGTCATGTATTTTGTGTGGCATGATAGGGGTACATTGCGAGGGTTGCAGGAAACAGTTGTCTTTTGTCCCAAAATAGAGTATGATGGCAGGAGAGATAATGACAGCTTAGACAAAAAAGCAAATTTTGCGTGGCCCGGCGGCGGGCAGATGGGAGCATGTTATGATAAGAGCGGGAATCATTGGAGCTACGGGATACGCGGGCGGCGAGCTGGTGCGTATTTTGATGGGACATAAGGATGTGGAGATTAAGTGGTATGGCTCTCAGAGCTACATAGATCAGAAATATTATGAGGTTTACCGGAATATGTTTCAGATTGTGGAGGATGTGTGCAGGGACGATAATCTGGCACAGCTGGCGGAGCAGGTGGATGTGATTTTTACAGCTACGCCCCAGGGCTTTCTGGCAGGGCTGCTGACGGAGGAGATTCTGGGGAAGGTAAAGATTGTGGATCTGTCCGCGGACTATCGAATCAAGGATGTGAAGGTGTATGAGCAGTGGTATAAAATAGAGCATAAGTCCCCCCAGTTTATCCCGGAGGCTGTCTATGGCCTGTGCGAGATTAACCGGGACAAGATAAGCCACAGGACCCGGCTGGTTGCCAATCCGGGATGCTACACTACCTGCTCGATCCTGACGGCGTACCCTCTGGTGAAGGAGGGACTGATTGACACAGATACACTGATTGTGGACGCCAAGTCCGGCACCTCCGGGGCAGGGCGGGGAGCCAAGGTGCCCAACCTCTACTGCGAAGTGAATGAGAACATCAAGGCTTACGGTGTGGCAAGTCACAGGCACACCCCGGAGATAGAGGAACAGCTTAGTTATGCGGCAGGGCGGCAGCTGACGATTAATTTCACCCCCCATCTGGTGCCCATGAACCGGGGCATTTTGGTGACCGAGTACGCGAAACTACAGCCGGGGGCGGACGGAAATCTGCCTGCCTATGAAGAAATTAAGGCTGTATATGACAAATATTACGCGGGAGAAAAATTTGTCCGTGTGTTGGATAAGGACGTCTGCCCGGAAACCAAGTGGGTGGAGGGCAGCAACTATGTGGATGTGAATTTTGTCATTGACGAGCGTACGGGCCGCATCATTATGATGGGCGCACTGGACAATTTGGTGAAAGGCGCGGCGGGGCAGGCAGTGCAGAATATGAATCTGCTCTTCGGACTGCCGGAGAGCGAGGGCCTGGAGCTGGTGCCCTGTTTCCCGTAGAGCTTTCGATTGTGCATGTGACGATAAATCGGTATTGGGAAAACAAAAGAAAACATTTGGAGGACTCGGAACATGATTAAAATTATTTGTGCTGAGGGTAAATTTCTTGTGAAAGGAACTTTCTCATTAGGAATTGCAGGTGTGTTTGAAAATAAGGATTTTAACGATGAAAATATTCAGATTCGATCTACGCTGGATTATATTTTAGAGGAATTGAAGGAAGAAACATCTTTCAGATTCCAGCCCTTATTTCCCTATTTAAAAGGTAAAGGCGAAGACGGCGATTCCATTGCCGAAGGCCTTGCAGAATATTATAATCAGAAAGAAAAAGAGATAAAAGGAAATGTAAAGCAAATAAACGATTGCATTTTGTACCATTTATTTGAAGACCTTACAGCGTGTGAATACCCGTTCTGGGAGATTGAAGAGGCTGTCATACCGGGAAGTTTAGAGGAACAGGGGACAGACAGTATTTATGATACCGAAGTATCCGTGTATGATTGGGAGAAAGATTTTTATGAAAAACCAAATAATGGCACCCTTTCCAAAATCGATGTAGAGGGAACGCTTAGAAAGATGTTCCCCATGTTTAATTTTGATGGCTTGTATCAATCCATCATCCCGGAGGGTATTTCTCTGAATGGCAGGTTTATGGAATTCCAATTCTCGGATGGATGGGGAGGCGACCTGCTCTGCTGTGCCTATGATCGTTTTGATGAAAACTTTACTTCCTGTGACTGGCATAATCATTAGAATGTATAAGGAGGTAACAGGGAATATGTCTCAGAAATTATCCAGAGAGGAACTTGTTGATCTGGTTGAAACCATTATGACTATGCGGGATAAGGACACAGGCGCGGTTCTTTCGGAGGAGGAACATCATGCGCTGGTGATGAAATTTAAAAAAAGTATAAATCATCCGGGAGGGAGCGATTTGATATATTATCCTGAATTGGTTGGCTTGCCTCACGAGCCGACGGTGGATGAAATCGTGGACTTGGCGATGAGGGGAATTTCTTAGGAGAAACTTTCCGATTCATGGTTTCCCACGCGGCGGCATGAGTATATTATACTCACGATCGATTAGATTTTCCTTTCCTCCCGGCGCGGGATGCTCGATTGTGCGGCCCGTGCCGGGAGGAAATTGGAAAATTTTATCACTCGTCAGTATAGACCCGGATATCGAGGAGAAGGCGACAGAGGTGATTACCCAATGGATACAGTTTTAAATGAAAGCTGGCTGGCGCTGACGCTTGTTCAACAGATGATCAATATAGGAAATGAGGTCCGGCGGGCAGTTAAATTTGACGCTGACAGGGGTAGGAAAGAGATGTTTCTTGACAGGGCGATACGATACACAGAACTTACCATGTCGGACCCTAAAAATGCGCGTGTACTGCCGGAGCTGCGCATCAGTAAAGAGGTTCTGGAGGATTACAGGGGAGAGCATGTTCTTCATTGTACAAAAGAGCAGATCAATAAGTATTACAGCGCATATCTATATCTGTTGCAGAATAATTCCTGAAAGAACAAGCTGAACAGGTTATTAATGGAAAGTTCCTTAGTCGGTAAGAGAAAGAGGAAAGGAAAGAGAAATGCAGGAAAAGACTTTTACAATACGGACAATGACCGCAGAGGACTATCCGGGGCTGTATGCCCTGTGGATGACGATAAAAGGATTTGGGATACGCAGCCTGGATGACTCACAGGAGGGCGTGGAACGGTTTCTGCGGCGCAATCCGGACAGCAGCGTGGTGGCCGTGGCGGAAGACGGAGCTGTCGTGGGCGGGATTCTCTGCGGGCATGACGGCAGGAGGGGCTGCCTGTACCATGTGTGCGTGAGGGAGGACTACCGGCGGCTGGGCATCGGCAAGGCCATGGTGGTGCATTGCATGAATGCCCTGAAAGCGGAGGGCATCAACAAGGTGAGCCTGATCGCTTTCACCCGCAACGATGTGGGCAATGCCTTCTGGAACACCATTGGGTGGACCCGGCGGCTGGACCTGAACTACTATGATTTCACATTGAATGAGTCCAATATCACGGCGTTTAACCAGTGAAAAAGGGATGCCATATAACAAAAGGAGAGGGAATATGAAACAGATCGAGGGCGGCGTGACCGCAGCGAAAGGCTTTGAGGCCGCAGGCGCGGAGGCGGCGGTAAAATATCAAAACAGAAAGGATATGGCGCTGATTTACAGCACCTCCCCCTGCCGGGTGGCGGGGACTTTCACCAGCAACGTGGTGAAGGCGGCTCCGGTCAAATGGGACCAGAAAGTGGTGGCAGAGGCTCCCTTTGCCCAGGCTGTGGTGGTAAACTCCGGCATTGCCAACGCCTGCACGGGCCAGGCGGGCATGGACTGCTGCAGGGCGGAGGCGGAGCATGCGGGGAAGGTGCTGGGTATTCCAGCGGACGCGGTGCTGGTGGCTTCCACCGGCGTCATCGGCATGGCTATGCCGGTGGACAGACTTTGCGCTGGGATTGACAAGCTGGCGGCGGCCAAGGCGCACAGCCGGGAGGCGGCTCTGGCGGCGGCCCAGGCCATCATGACCACAGACACTATCTCCAAGGAGATTGCGGTGGAGGTGCAGATCGGCGGGCAGACTGTGACCATCGGCGGTATGAGTAAGGGTTCAGGCATGATTCATCCCAACATGTGTACCATGCTGGCATTTTTGACTACGGACGCATGTATCTCCAAGGAAATGCTGCAGCGGGCGGTCAGCGCTACGGTGGTGGATTCCTTTAACATGATTTCGGTGGACGGGGACACCTCCACCAACGACACGCTGCTGGTGTTGGCCAACGGCCAGGCGGGCAATGCCCAGATAGACGGGGAGGGGGCGGACTACAACGCTTTCTGCCAGGCATTGGATTTTATCACCGCTTATTTGGCCCGAAAAATGGCCGGGGACGGCGAAGGGGCGACTTGTCTGTTTGAGGCCAGGGTCATCGGCGCGGACACCAAGGAGCATGCCCGCACGCTGGCAAAGTCTGTGATTTGCTCCTCTTTAAGCAAGGCGGCGATTTACGGCCACGACTGCAATTTCGGACGCTTTTTGTGCGCCCTGGGCTACAGCGGCGTCAGTTTTGACCCTGATAAGGTGGATCTGTGGTTCCAAAGCCAGGAGGGCAAGGCGGTGGTGTACAGCCAGGGTGGTCCTGTCTCCTACAGCGAGGAGGAGGCCACCAGAATCCTCTCAGCTCCCGAGGTAACGGTGGTGGCGGACATGCACATGGGAGACGCCGAGGCCACGGCATGGGGGTGCGATTTGAGTTATGACTATGTGAAAATTAATGCGGATTACCGCTCGTAAAAGCATGGGCGGCGCAAAGCTAATAAGGAGGATGCATATGAGCAAAGTAACGATTTCGGACGCCGTGCGCTATATTGGCTGCGACGACCATGACATTGACTTGTTTGAGAGCCAGTATCTGGTGCCCAATGGGGTATCCTACAATTCCTATCTGATTGTGGATGAGAAGATTGCGGTTATGGATACCGTGGACGCCAGGGCGGGGCAGGAGTGGCTTGCCAATCTGGAGCAGGAGCTGGCGCAGAAAGCCCAGGGCCGCCAGCCGGACTATCTGGTGGTGTCCCATTTGGAGCCTGACCACGCAGCCAATATTCAGAAGGTGTGCGAGAGATACCCGGAGCTTAAGGTGGTGAGCAACGCCAAGTCTTTTTCCATGCTTCCTCAGTTTTTCACCATGGATTTCAGTGAGCGGAAGTTGGAGGTTAAGGAGGGGGATACCCTGTCTCTGGGAGAGCATACCCTGCATTTTTACATGGCGCCTATGGTGCATTGGCCGGAGGTCATGGTGACCTATGAGAGCGCGGAAAAAATCCTGTTCTCTGCGGATGGGTTCGGCAAATTTGGCGCGTTGGATACCCAGGAGGACTGGGACTGTGAGGCCCGCCGCTATTACATGAATATCGTGGGAAAATATGGAGCGCCGGTGCAGGCGCTGCTGAAGAAGGCATCCGCGTTGGACATTCAGACCATCTGTCCCCTGCATGGCCCGATTCTTTCCGAAAATCTTGCCCATTATATGGAAAAATACGATATCTGGTCAAGCTACCGGCCTGAGAATGAGGGTGTTACCATCGCCTATGCCTCCATCCACGGCAACACGGCGGCAGCGGCCAGGGAGCTGGCAGCCATGCTGGAGGAGAAGGGCCAGAAGGTGTCCCTGTTTGACCTGGCCAGGGACGACATGGCGGAGGCCATAGAGGACGCTTTTCGCTATGACAGGCTGGTGTTGGCAGCGGCCACCTATGACGGAGGCCTGTTCCCCTGCATGGAGGATTTTCTCTATCACCTGAAACTGAAAAACTACCAGAAACGTACTGTGGGAATTCTGGAAAACGGCTCCTGGGCGCCCATGGCGGGAAAGCTGATGCGGGAGTATGTGGAGAGCTTTAAGGACTGCGTGGTGGCGCAGCCCACAGTGACAGTCAAGTCCACATTGGACGCCGCCAGCCGCGCCCAGCTCGCGGAGCTGGCCCAGGCGCTTCAAGCGTCCGGACTTTGAACACCTGCCATGTGTGCAGAGAGGGAATATGCGGAACTCTAAACAGCATATTCCCGAGAGGCGCACTGTTCGAAGTCAGGACGCCATAAGCGTCCGGACTTTGAACACCTGCCATGTGCGCAAAGAGGGAATATGCGGAACTCTAAATAAGAAAGGGATATAACAGCAATGGAAAAGGACATGGAACTGGTGATGCACAAGGCGGAAACCTTGATCGAGGCATTGCCCTATATACAGAAATTCAACCGCAAGATCATTGTGGTCAAATACGGCGGCAGCGCCATGAGCAATGAGGAGCTGCAGAGAAACGTGATCAAGGACGTGACGCTGTTAAAGCTGGTGGGCTTTAAGCCCATTATCGTCCACGGCGGCGGCAAGGAGATCAGCCGCTGGGTGGGCAAGGTGGGCAAGGAGGCGCAGTTTGTAGACGGTCTGCGCGTCACCGACGAGGAGACCATGGAGATCGCGGAGATGGTGCTGGGCAAGGTGAACAAGGACCTGGTGACCATGGTGCAGGAGCTGGGCGTCAAGGCTGTGGGCGTCAGCGGCAAGGACGGCGGTCTGCTCACGGTGGAGAAAAAGTATGCGGACGGACAGGATATCGGCTTTGTGGGCAATATCACGGAGGTGAACCCCAAGGTGCTGTACGATCTGCTGGAGAAGGATTTCCTGCCCATCGTGGCTCCCATCGGCCTGGACGAGCAGTTTCAGACCTACAATATCAATGCGGACGACGCGGCCTGCGCCATTGCGAGAGCCGTGGGCGCGGACAAGCTGGTGTTTTTGACAGATATAGAGGGACTGTACAAGGATATAAACGACAAAACCAGTTTTATCTCCCGTCTCTCGGCGTCCGACGCGGAGGAACTGATCAGCGGCGGATTTATCGGCGGCGGCATGCTGCCCAAGCTTTCTAACTGTACTTCAGCTATCAGAAATGGCGTAAACCGGGTACACATTTTGGACGGCAGAGTTCCCCACAGTCTGCTGCTGGAGATTTTTACCAACAACGGCGTGGGAACCGCCATTGTAAGTGACGAAGAGATCGGAGGGATGCCTCAATGATGCAGGAATATATTGACGAGGCGGAGAAAGCGCTGCTCCACACCTACAACCGCTATCAGGTGGTGCTGGATAGAGGGGACGGCGTGTACCTCTACGATATAGAGGGCAAGCGATATCTGGATTTTGTATCCGGAATCGCCGTGTTTGCCTTGGGTTACAACAACAAAGCGTACAATGACGCGCTGAAAGCGCAGATCGACAAACTGATTCACACCTCCAACTATTACTACAATATGCCGGCCATCGAGGCGGCAAAAAAAATCAAGGCGGTGTCCGGAATGGACAGAGTCTTTTTTACCAACTCCGGGGCGGAGGCTGTGGAGGGCGCCATCAAGGCCGCCCGCAAATATGCTTATTTAAAAGATGGACGCACGGATCATGAGATTATTGCCATGGAGCATTCCTTCCACGGCAGGACCATGGGCGCCCTGTCAGTGACGGGCAATCCCAAGTACCGGGAGGCCTTTGAACCCATGATCGGAAATATCCGCTTTGCCACGCTGAATGACTATGACAGCGTGCTGGCCCAGGTGACGGACAGGACCTGCGCCATCATTCTGGAGACGGTTCAGGGGGAGGGCGGCATCTACCCTGCCCAGGAGGAGTTTCTGAAAAAGCTGCGCGGACTTTGTGATGAGAGAGATATTCTCCTGATTTTGGATGAGATTCAGTGCGGTATGGGCCGCACCGGATATATGTACGCCTGGCAGCGCTTTGGCGTAAAGCCGGATATTATGACCACGGCCAAGGCTCTGGGCTGCGGCGTGCCGGTGGGAGCGTTTCTCATGACCGAGCGGGTGGCATGCAGTTCCCTGGCGGCGGGAGACCACGGTACCACCTACGGCGGTAATCCTTTGGCTGCTGCGGCAATCTGTAAGGTGTTGGAGCTGTTTGAGGAACAGAAGGTGTTGGAGAATGTGAGGGAGATCGGGCCGTATTTGTCGGAAAAGCTGGAGGAGCTGACGCGCAGGCACGACTGCATTGAGACGCACAGGGGCGTGGGGCTTTTGCAGGGATTGGTATTTAACAAGCCTGTGGGCGAGATTATCAACCGTGCCATGGAGAAGGGGCTGATCCTGATTAACGCAGGGACCCATATCATCCGTTTTGTGCCTGCGCTGGTGATCAGCAAGGCGGATGTGGACGCCATGGCGGAGATACTTGACAGTTGTATTGAGGAGTGACGATATGCATTTTAGCAGAAAATTATTGGCTGTTTTACTGGTGACGGCGGTGACGGCGGGACTTTACTCCGCCAGCCTGATTGACTGGGACAGCGAGGATGTGCAGGAAAATCCTCTGGCTATTTTCAACCAGAAGGAGACGATCCGCATCTGGTATGGGGATGAATTGCTGGCAGATTATATCAACAGCGCCGCCGTGGCCTTCGGAGAGGCCAACAATGTGCGGATACTTCCCTATTATATGGCGGAGAGCGATTATCTGGAGACTGTAAACAGAGCTACCTTGGACGATCAGGAGGGGGCGCTGCCCATGCCGGATCTCTATTTGATCAGCCACGATTCGCTGGAGAGGGCTTATCTGGCTGGTTTGGCTGTCCCTGTGGAGGACCCGGCGGGTGTGATGAACGAGGACAATTTCCCCAAAGCGGCGCTGGCGTCGGTGTCTTACCGGGGCAAGCTGGTGGCGTATCCTCTGTACTATGAAACCAGCGCATTGCTCTACAATGAAACCTATCTGTACGAGTGGGCCAGGCAGCAGGCGGGAAAAGCCGACGCGGAGAGCAGCGGCGGGGACGGAGAGGGAGAAGGAGAGTTTGAGGAGCTGGAGGAACTCCCTGACGACGAGAATTCCCCGGTGATATACGATGAAGAGACCATTGCGCTGCGGACACAGCAGTTTTTTGACCGGGCAATTCCCGCCACCATAGAGGATATCCGGCAGATGGCCGACACCTTTGACCTGCCGGAGACGGTGGAGGGTATTTTTTCCTGGGATGTGTCGGATATTTTTTACAATTACTATTTTGTGGGAAATTCCATGAATCTGGGAGGAGAATCCGGGGATGACAGCCGCCAGATCGACATATACAACCAGGAGTCCATAGCCAGCCTGGAAGTCTACCAGGAGCTGAACCAGTTCTTTTCCATTGACTCCTCCACCGTGAACTACGAGTCGGTGCTGCAGGATTTTATGGAGGGAAAGCTGGTGTTTACCATCGCCACCACAGACGCGGCGGCGGCTCTGGCGGCAGCCAAGGAGGAGGGCAGCTTTGTCTATGACTACGGTGTAGCGCTGACGCCTGATCCCAGTGCCGAGATGGCGGGCAGATCCATGTCTGTGACCAGTGTGGTGGCGGTCAACGGCTATTCGGAGCATCAGGAGCTTGCCAATGAGTTTGCCACTTTTCTGGTGGATGGCTATGTGGAAAATCTGTATGATTTCACAGGGAAGGCAGCCGCCAACCGAAAGGCAAATGAGGACAACGGCGCGCTCCAGATATTCCTGGAGGAGTACGAGACCAGCATGCCGCTGCCCAAGCTGATGGAGGCAAGCAATTACTGGATTCAGTTGGAGGTACTTTTCGCCAAGGTGTGGAACGGGGAGGATGTGAGCGCCCTGGTGGAGCAGCTTGATCAGCAGATGCGCACGCAGCTCATCAAAAATTAAATATTTTCCGCATATGAAACCAATCATCAGGATATCCTAATAGCTGGAACAGTTACGGAACTCTAATTAAGAGAGGGGCAGAGAGATGATTGGTTTTTTTATTGCTTTGATTTCAGGCGCACTCATGAGTATTCAGGGTGTCTTTAACACACAGGTGACGAAAAGCTCCAGCATATGGGTGGCCAGCGCTTTTGTGCAGTTTACCGCGCTGCTGGTCTGTCTGGGGGCGTGGCTGGCCACGGACAGAAGCAGTCTCCTGGCTCCGCTGAAAGTTGAGCCAAAATACATGCTGCTGGGCGGAGCTATAGGTGCGTTCATCACCTATACAGTAATCAAGAGTATGGATTCCCTGGGACCCGCCCGGGCAGTCATGCTGATTGTTGTGGCGCAGCTGCTGGTAGCCTATGTGATTGAGCTGCTGGGATGGTTTGGTGTGGAGAAACAGCCCTGGGAGTGGCGCAAGGCCATCGGCATGGCAATCGCGATCGTAGGGATCGTCATATTCAAGTGGAAATGAGAATCTGAATAAAATTAAAACTTTTTTAAGCATTTTGTACTTGTCAAGGGAAAATACTTCCTATACAATAAAATTATCAGCATAGAGAGGCATTCCGAGTACCGCAGAGGGAAAGGAACTATGATGAGAAATGCAAAATATGAATTCATTCTTGTAGGTTTTTTGATGATGCTGGTCTTAAGCGGCTGCAATCGCAGCGGAGAGATCCTGTATTTTGACCGGGAGACCGCAGCGTCCCCGGAGCATATGGGCGAGTCGTCACAGGAGAGTTTATCCGGTGAGGAGCAGAATACTGCGGCAGATACTGACAGGCAGATCTGCGTGCATGTCTGCGGTCAGGTGTGCCAGCCGGGAGTGGTGATGCTGCCGGAGGGAAGCCGGGCCTGGGAGGCGGTAGAGTCCGCAGGAGGACTTAGGGATGACGCGCAGGAGGAGGCGGTGAACCTGGCCGCAGTGCTGCGGGACGGGGAACGGCTGTACATCCCCTCTGAGGGCGAGACATTGCCGGAAAGTACAGACGGGTCCAACCGCGGGCTGGTGAACCTGAACACGGCGGATGCGGCCGGACTTCAGACCTTGCCGGGAATCGGTGAGAGCCGCGCGGCGGATATCCTGTCATACCGGGAACGCAACGGCGGTTTTCAGTCCCCGGAGGAGATTATGCGGGTGCCGGGCATCAAGGAAAGCACTTATGAGAAGATCAAGGATAAGATAACAATAGACTGAGCGTGCGGGGAAGGATGGTTGACGAGATGGCTGTAAAAAAAGCGTTGGTAGTGGATGATGAGAAGTTGATTGTGAAAGGGATTCGGTTTAGTCTGGAACAGGACGAGATGCAGGTGGATTGCGCCTACGATGGCGAGGAGGCCCTGGAACTGGCGAAGGCCAACCGGTATGACATTATTTTATTGGACGTCATGCTGCCAAAGCTGACAGGCTTTGAGGTCTGCCAGCAGATTCGCGAATTCTCTAACGTGCCCATTATCATGCTGACGGCCAAGGACGACGATATGGACAAGATTCTGGGACTGGAGTACGGCGCGGACGACTATATCACCAAGCCCTTTAACATTCTGGAGGTAAAGGCGAGGATCAAGGCGATTATGCGCCGCATAGAGCCGAAGAAGGGTCAGGCGGAGGCTCACAAGGACTTGGTCAGCGGAGAGATGCGTCTGGACTGTGAGGGCAGACGGGCCTATATCTCGGGCAGGGAGATCGGTCTGACGGCCAAGGAATTTGAGGTGTTGGAGCTGCTGATGACCAATCCCAACAAGGTGTACAGCAGGGAGGCGCTGCTGAAGATTGTGTGGGGGTCCGATTATCCCGGTGATGTGCGGACAGTGGATGTACATATCAGGAGATTGCGGGAAAAGATTGAGACGAATCCCAGTGAACCGCAGTATGTGCATACCAAATGGGGAGTAGGGTACTATTTTTATAATGTGTAAGCTATGGTGAAAAAATATCTGAATAAAATCAAACAATTTTATCATCAGTATCTCAACTTGCGCAGCCTGCGGGTCAGAATATTTCTGATTGTGCTGGCGGTGGGTATTATTCCCAGTGTCGCCATGCGTTATGGGATTATGCGAAACTATGAGCAGCGGGCGGTGGAGCTGAGAACGGTGACGGTGCAGAACCAGCTAAAGATCATAGCGGACCATCTGATTAACGAGGACTATTTTAACAGCAACGGGTCTGAGGTGATCAATGCGGAGCTGGAGATGCTGTCCAACCTGTATGACGGGCGGGTGCAGATTATCAGTGGAAATCTGCGGGTGATCAAGGATACATACGGAATCGGTGAGGGAAAGACGATTATCTCAGAGGAAGTGATTAAGTGCTTTATGGGAGACAGTCTTTCTAACTATGATGCCCAGAACGGGTATATAGAAATGACCATCCCCATTATCGACAATCAAAATGTCAGTGATGAGGAGCTGCCGCCGGGAAATGTGGCAGTGGGCGGTGTAAAGCAGCCGGACCCTCGAGTTAAGGGCGTGATGCTGACCAGCATTTCCACGGATTATATTGTTGACACGATGGTGATTCTGAGCCGCAAAGCCATGATTTTGGAGGCGCTGATGATTATGGCTATTGTGGCTATCGCGCTGATTCTGTCTATCGTGCTGACCAGGCCCTTTGAGCGTGTCACCAAGGCTATAGGCGAGGTGAAAGCCGGGTACAGCAACGAGAGTATCTCCGTGCCCGATCTGGCGGAGACGGAGCATATTGTGGAAGCCTTTAACCAACTGCTGCAGCGGATGAAAGTGCTGGACGATTCACGGCAGGAGTTTGTGTCCAATGTGTCCCATGAGCTGAAAACGCCGCTGACTTCCATGAAAGTGCTGGCGGATTCCCTGTTGGTACAGGAGGATGTGCCGGTGGAACTGTATCAGGAATTCATGGAGGATATCGTGTCTGAGATCGACAGGGAGAACCGGATTATCACAGATCTGCTGACCCTGGTGAAAATGGACAAAAAGGTGTCTGCCCTGAATATCGCGTCCATCAACATCAACGACCTGACGGAGCTGATTTTGAAACGTCTGCGTCCCCTTGCCCGCAAGAAGGATGTGGAGGTGGTGTTTGAGAGCGTGCGTCCTGTGACCGCCGAGGTGGACGAGGTGAAGATGACACTGGTAATGTCCAATCTGGTGGAGAACGCCATCAAATATAACAAGGAACACGGCTGGGTAAAGGTAGTTCTCGATGCGGATCACCAGTATTTTACCTTTGAGGTCAGTGACTCGGGTATCGGCATTCCCGAGGATTCCCTTGCCCAGATATACGAGCGGTTTTATCGTGTGGAGAAATCCCACTCGCGGGAGATCGGCGGCACCGGACTGGGTCTGGCGATTACCAAGAGCGCGGTGTTGATGCACAGAGGCTCCATCACCGTGACCAGCACGGAGGGGGAAGGTTCCACCTTCCTGGTGAAAATTCCACTGAACTATATAGCGGGGTAGAGCCGGGGCCAGAGCATTCCCTGACGGGATTAGAATGGGAGGAAGAGGATGAAACGAATCACGGCGGCGCTGCTGCTATTGGTCTGTCTGATTTCTCTTGCCGCCTGCGGTGAAGAGCAGGTGGACAAGACAAAAATTTACTCGGTCTATTATGTGAGTAATTCCGAGACCAAGATAGAGATGCACGAACATTATATGATGGCGGAAGACTTGGAGGAACAGGTGACAGAGCTTTTAAACGCGCTGGCCACCACTCCGGCAAAGCTGGAGTACAAGGCTCCCCTCAATATGGGATTTCAGGTGCAGAGCGTAGAAGTGAATAAGGGAAAGGTCCATTTGGACGTAACGGAGAGCTATAACAATCTGTCCGTAACCACGGAGGTGCTGGTGAGGGCGGCGATTGTGAGAACTCTGACCCAGTTGTCCCAGATCAATTTTGTGTCTATTACTGTGAATGGCAATCCACTGCTGGACTCTCTGGGAAATATTGTGACCACTATGAACAGGGATCAGTTTGTGGAGAACGACGGCAACGCCATCAACACCTACGAGGAGGTAAAACTAAAGCTGTATTTTGCCAACGAGACGGGAGACCAGCTGATCGCCGCCACTCGAACCAGAGAGTATCTTACTAACATTTCCCTGGAAAAACTGATTGTGGAGGAGCTGATCAAGGGGCCCAGCAGAGAAGGACTGTATCCCACCATCAATCCATCCACTAAGGTAGCCAGCGTGACGGTGAGAGATGGGGTGTGCTATGTCAATTTGGACGAGACGTTCTTAAGCCAGCCCTACAATGTGACCGCGGACGCCACCATATATTCCATCACCAATTCTCTGGTGGAGCTTAGCAATGTGAACCGCGTTCAGATATCCATCAACGGGGACAACTCCGGAACTTACCGGGAAAAATATAGCTTAACTACTTATTTCGAGCGCAATCTGGATATAGTGACAACATTAGACTAATGCGATTTGATGGGGAGTTAATGTGAGAAAAATGAAGAGACCGCTTTTATGCGGATGTCTAGCGCTGGCCGCCGTCATTGTACTTTGGCAGCGGCTGGCCAGTCCGCCGCCCTGGGAACCGCAGCTGTCCCGGGAGCTGGAGGGACGGCCGGTGACTGTGACCGGCCAGGTTTATGAGAAGGAAGTCCGTACCCTGTACGGCGAGGAAATTCTGGTTCTTTATCTGAGATCTGTTGTCGTATCGTCTGATACGCAATCGGGGGACGAAATATCCGTCCCGGAACATGCAGAACAAAAAGTAAATGACAGGCTGATATGTCAGTTGGCGGCGGACCGGCCAGCCGGGGAAAGCGCGTCCTTAAGGGGAGAAAACGCCCTGTGGGAACAGGCTGCGCTGGGCAGCCGGGTGGAAGTGCGGGGAGAATTGGAGCTGTACCGCCATGCCACCAATCCGGGAGAGTGGGACAGCGCCGATTACAATTTGATCAGCGGTGTGGCAGGCCGGATAAAGCAGGCCCGGCTCCTGGGCAGCGATAACAGACAGTGGCGGCTCAGAGAGTGGCTGCAGAGCTGCCGCCGCTGTCTGAGCAGTCGGCTCTATCAGGCGCTGCCCCACCGGGAGGCCTCTGTTCTGGCAAAAATGTTGCTGGGAGAGTCTTACGGGTTGGACAGGGAACTCAAGACGCTGTATCAGGACAACGGCATCGCCCATGTGCTGGCGATTTCAGGGCTGCATATCACACTGCTGGGAATGGGACTGTATCGTCTGCTGCGTCGGTGCGGTTGTCCCATTGTCCCAGCCGCTGTTCTCGGAGGCGGCATGATTTTGCTCTATGGAGGCATGGTGGGCTGGGGAATCTCGGCCGTGCGCGCTGTGGGCATGTATCTGATCCGTATGCTGGGGGAAATTCTGTGCAGAAATTACGATATGCTTACTGCCATGGGAGTGCTTGCGGCGGGCATGCTATGCCACAACCCCAGGCTGGCGTATCACTGCGGCTTTCTGCTGTCCTTTGGGGCAGTGGCGGGTATGGGATGGATATATCCGGCGCTGCTGCGGGCTGCGGGTATAGAGACGGGACATAGGGCCTTTTGGAAAAAATATGTTCTGCTGCGGAGCCTGCTCCGGGGGCTGTTGGCCAGTCTGTCTGTCACTCTGGCCACGCTGCCGATACAACTGTACTATTTCTATCAGATTCCAGTCTATGGCACACTCCTGAATCTGCTTGTATTGCCGTTGATGGGGCTGCTGCTGGCAGGGGGACTGGCGCTTATGGTTCTGCCGGCGGCTCTGCCTGCGAAGTGGTGGGTGACAGGGATACTGACTCTGTACGAGGGGGCGTGCCGTCTGGCGGAAGGATTGCCGGGGCACCTATGGATTGTGGGACGTCCTTCCACCGCGCGGATTGTAGGATATTATGGGATTTTGACTATAGCGGTCATAATACTGCGATATAGACAGCGCTCCGGTTCTCAGCCTAAGGTATGCCTGGGACTTCGCTGTGGAGGCGGGTTTTTGATGTTGACTATAGCAGTCATGCTTTTAACAGGTCAGCGCGACAGCGGTTTTTCCATGACGATGCTGGATGTGGGGCAGGGAGACTGCATCTGCGTGCGCACGGCCCAGGGACAGACCTATCTCTTTGACGGAGGGAGCAGCAGCCGCAGTTCTGTGGGGGAATATGTGCTGATTCCCTATCTGAAACATCAGGGTATAGCCGTTATAGACGGTGTCTTTTTGTCTCATGGAGATCAGGATCATGTGGGCGCCATCCGGGAGCTGCTGACGGACAGCCGGGGAATTGGCATCGGGACACTGTATTTGCCCCAGGTGGCGGAGCCTTTGCCGCAGCCGCTGGAGGAATTGGGGCTGCTGGCCCGGGAGAGAGGGTGTGAGGTGAAGTATCTATCTCAGGGAATGGGCTGGCAGCAGGGGGATTTCCGGCTGACCTGCCTGTGGCCCAGGGCGGGGTATGTGGGAGAGAGCAATGCCTCCTCCGCCTGTTATCTGCTGGAGGAAGGGACGTTTCGTATCCTGCTCACCGGCGACGTGGAGGGGGAGGGTGAGAGAGAACTGACAACCTATCTGCGGCATTTGCCTCTGACAGAGCTGGAGGTGCTGAAGGTGGCGCACCACGGCTCCCGATATTCCACATCAGAGTCCTTTTTGCAGGCGGTCACTCCCCGGCTGGCTCTGGTTTCGGCCGGGCGTGATAACTCCTATGGACATCCCCACAGGGAATTGCTTGAGCGGCTTAAGGAGACAGGCTGCCGGGTGTTGCAGACGCCGGAGAGCGGCGCGATCACTCTGCGGGCCGTTTACGGCAAAGCGGCAAAAGAAAGCGGATGGAGAATATTGACATTTTCGAAATAGGGAGCTAGGCTGTAGATATACTGACTAACATGTACTGAGCGGAAAGGAAAAATTAAGCGCAAATGTGTTGAGGAGAGGAACTACTATGAGTAAAGCAGTGCAGAGGGGATATTCCCCCAATGACGCGGCAGAATTTTACGGAGACGCCGCGCAGAAACTATATGCAGCCGGGCAGGATTTGTATTATCTGCTGGGCAGAGGATATCCGATCAAGGGAGCGTCGGTGTTTGTGGGCAATCATTTCCTGCTGTCCGAGAGGCAGAGACTGGCGCTGGTCCGGGCCGTCTCCTCCAGGCAGAGCCTTGAGAACCGCAGAGGTAAGGAACTTAAGGAGCTTTCGGAGGGCAGTGTGGTGCATATTGATGGGTTTAACACCATCATCACTCTGGAGGTGGCTCTGTCCGGCTCCCTGCTGCTCAAGTGCATGGACGGCACGGTGCGGGACCTGGCAGCGCTCAGAGGTACCTATCGTCTGATCGACAAGACAGAGCAGGCTATTGTCATGATCGGAAAAATGCTGGAGCGCTGCAAAATCAGCAAGGCGGTATTTTATCTGGATGCCCCGGTGTCCAACTCCGGGCGGCTGAAGGAGCAGATCGCGACCGTGCTGGAACAGTCCTCTTTTGCGCTGGAGTTTGAGGTCATCCATAATGTAGATACAACACTGGAGAAACTGGGCAACGTCATAACCGGGGACGCTATTATCTTGGACAAATGCCAGAGCTGGTTTAATTTAAACAGCAGAATCATCGAGGAAAATCTGGGTGGATATCCCTATGTGGATTTTGAGGGCCTGGCGCAGTGATGTCTTTAACTGGAGAGGAGTTAGCCTTGGACACTGTACAATCACACAAACCAAATCACAGGATAGCCGTTCTGGCGGACACCCACGGACTGCTGCGGCCAGAGGTGGCAAAGATACTTAAGACCTGCGAGGTAATCCTGCACGGCGGCGATGTGAGCAGCCGGAAAATACTGGAGGAACTGGAGCGGATTGCGCCCGTCTATGTGGTGCGGGGAAACAACGACAAAGAGTGGGCGGAGGGCATGGCCCGGGAGCTGGACGTCACGCTGTTTGGCCTGCGCATTTATATGATACACAATCAGAAACACAGGAGGGAGAATCTTGAGAGCGTTGATTTGTTTATATACGGACACTCTCACAAATATGAGCAAAAAATGGTGGAGGGCGTATGCTTTCTGAATCCGGGAAGCTGTGGTCCCAGGCGCTTTCGCCAGCCTGTAACCCTGGCGGTCCTGGAGATACAGGAGGACACAGGACAGTGGCGGGTAGAAAAAATAGACCTGACTGCCCCGGAAGAAAACAGTCCGGCTCCCAAGGGCCTGACAGAAGAGAATCTGGAGCAGACGGTGCAGTCTATTCTCCGGGATATGAAGGCTGGGCGCCAGGTGGAGGCAATCGCCCGGCGGCTGGGGCTGGACCGCGAATTTGTGGAACAGGTCTGCCGGATCTATGTGACGCATCCCGGCGTGGACGCCCAGGGAATCGTGAGCAAGATGGAGGTCAATGCGCTGTTTCAGCGCCGGGGATAATGTTTATCTGGGAAGACGAACGCTTTTTTCCCGCGCCCACGGCGAATGTTCTGCTGATGTCCACAAGCTCCATAATCTGATCGTCCGGCAGGGAGTCGTCGAGGAGGACGCTGATCCAGTTGGACTTATTCATGTGATAACCGGGATATATTCCGGGAACTGTAAGCAGTTGTGGGATTTTGTCTGTAGCCGCTTTGAGATTCAGCACCTCTACCATGGGGCCGCCCTCTTCCCCGGAGAGCAGCGCTCTCTGGACATGCATGACAAGGCCATACCATTTTTTGTTTTTGGGATAGCGGAATACGCCGCCCCCGGGCGGTTTCTTGAAGGGATGATCCGGCTTTTCACCGTACTGCTGCTGGATCATATGGGCAATGCGGTTTGTCTGTTCGTATAAAAAAGACTCCTTTACAAAGCACGATTCCGCAATTCGTGAAAGCACCCCGGTGTAAGCCTGGCGAACCTCACCCACATAAGCGCCGCCTCGAGACTCTATGTGAACCGCAGGATATTCTTCGTCTGCCTCCAGATCGAACACCTTCCCGGAGACAGCGCCGTCATCGCTTATGAACACATCGGCCCGAAAATCGCCATCCATGAACACTTCCGAGTAAAAATATCCGCCCTCCCGCCGTTGAAAGCCATATGGAACAAGGCGCTGACGGTTCAGGGACATTCGTTGAAATACTTCCTGTTCTATGCTCATTCTCTGCTTATCCTTTCTGCCGCTTTTGGATATCCATCTCATATCTGACCACTATTATACAGTATTCGCGGTCTTTTGTATACTTTTCATACTTATTATTTTGGAATGTGTTCCCTCGTCTCAATAACTCATTGATTGTGAATGGTTCCGACTTATGGTAGAATTCTAAATGTCGGGCGATATCCCATAGGGAATCACACCGGACAGGACGCGAAAGGGATACACGGGAAGATACAATGCTGGACAGGGAAAAAGTTGGAAGGGCGATTTCAGCCCAGAGAAAAGTAAAGGGAATGACACAGCGGCAGCTGGCGGAAATACTGCATGTGTCCTATCAGGCAGTGTCCAGATGGGAATTGGGACTGAGCATGCCCTCGGTGGATATTATCCATGACATTGCGCAGAGCCTGGAGACTACCGTTGACTGGCTGCTGAACGGGCCGGAGGGGGAGCGAAAGGAAATCAGTTACATGGAGACAGGGCTGGATACCAAAAAACTCTACCTGCTCAAGGACAGACTTGGCAGTCTGGTGAGCCGGGACGACGCGCTGCTCCATGCAAAATATATGGACCCGGTGCTGTTTAAACCGTACATGGCGGGAATGGAGGAACCAATTCTGGCGTTTGCTAATCATGTTCCCGGTTCCAAGGAACGGTTCGCCATGGAGAATGGATACGACAGAGAAATCTGTATGGATTTGGTGGCCAATGCCGCCAACAATCTGGTATGCTCCGGGGTAAAGCCCGCTGTTTTGCAGGCGAGCATGGTCTGCGGGGACAATGACAGCGGACAGATTCTGATAATGGCGGAGGCGATTAAAGAGTCCTGCGAGAAAGACGGGATTATATACGCCGGGATGGAGGTGTCCGCCCAGCCCGTAAACTATCATCCCGGCGAGTACAAAATCAATGCGCTGATCATGGGGGTTGCCGACAGAAAAAAGGCGCTGATAAGCAACCAGATACAGGCTGGGGATGTGTTGATCGGCCTGCTGTCGGAGGGAATATCCGCCGTCAGTTATCCTATTGTGAAAGTCATACTGGACAGAAGGCCTGAAGTTGCCCACGCAAAAGTCAATGGACACAGCAGCTTTATCGATGAGATGATGAAACCCAATGACTCCTACGCAAGAGTCATGAATGAGCTGAATGATCTGGGGCTGATACACGGCGCGTTCAACATTCAGAACTCGCTGTTTGCGCGGAAAAGTTACCGAAAGATGCCCAAGGGGCTTGGAGCCTGTATAGCCGTCCAAAAGATACCGATTCCGCCGCTGCTTAAGTATATATATGATTTGAATATGATGGATATGGACTGTTTTTTGCAGCGTTTTTCTCTGGGAATCGGCGTGGTGTTGGCAGTGCCGGAAACCCAGTGTGAAAGGGTTGTAAAAATCATTGAAAAACACAACAAATGCTGTGTGATGGGTGAAATAGTGGGGGACGGCGAGCATCCCGACGAAAAGGTCTGGCGATAAGTTATGAAGAGGTAAGTTTGAATGGGGGGAGTAAAAATGTCTAAGGAGTTCAGGCTGTCCGCGTTCGCTGTGGAGGGCGGTTATCGCTTGGAGAATCAGACGGTGGAAAACTGTAGGATAATGGGCATCCAGTACAGAAATTTTGATTTCATTGACTGCAGATTTCACAAGGTAATTTTTGAAAATTCCTTTGAGGGGGAAACGGGACAGTATGTCAACATTCAGGGCTGCGAGTTTACGGACTGTGAATTTCGCAACCAGTACAGAGGCTTTGGCGTACGTTTGACTTCTCGCTGCAACGTGTTTACGGACTGCCGTGTGATAAATACAGTCTATCATGGATATATGGAACCGTCGGAAATCCGGAGCAGCAGATTTATAAACTGTCATTTCAGGGGCATTGAAATACAAGGAAATATCAGTCTGAGCGGCTTGGAGATGACGGGAGGGAGTATCCGGTATATTGACTATATTGGCAGTTCCATAACCCAAAGCACATTTTCCGGTATTACCATGGAGGACATACTCGTCAAGGCGGCGCTGACAGACAACAGAATGGAGAACGTTGTATTCAGGGATGTAACCGTCAGGGGGTCCGACAATGACAGGAATGAACTGGAAAACTGCACGAACAGATATACTTTCATAAAAGAGCGGACATAGTTTTGCGGACTTGGTTATGGCGGGAACCGGACCCGGGCGGCAGACGGAATACAAGCGTAAAGATACAAGCGCAAAAAGCGAATGGTCGAATTGTGCAGAATGGATAAGGTATAGTTTCAAGTGTGACGATAAACAATATGAAGTTGCATTAGGTACAGCGGACGGCAACCGAGAAACGGAGTTCGATTTTAAGTCAAGGAGGATATGAAATGTCAATGAATGTCACACAGAGCTACAGCCAGTTTTTCAAAGGTTCTGAGCCTCTGAAAAGCTATGGCAGCGGCTCAGAGGGTCTTGCGCCCAAGGATACGCTGGTCAGATATGAGTTTAACACCACTGATGAGCATGGGAATAAGGTCATGGAGCCCATGTCCAAGGAGGAGGCCCTGCAGGCCATGAAAGAGATTTCCAGCCAGTATGGCGACAATGTGCTGGTGCAATTCTCCGGGGACGGGCTGCAGGCATTGTCCCAGAGTCTGCAGAGTCAGATTAAGAAGGGCAGTCTGGAGCTGACCGAGGAGCAGAAAGCGGAACAGGCCAGAAAACAGGAGCTTATGGAACAGAGTATTGTGCATCTGGAGAACACCCACAGGCGGATTATTCCCAATATCCAGACCAACGCAAAACTCTATGACAGTCTGGAGAACGCCTCGGAGCAGGTGGTAAAGGCCGCCAATGGAATTATCAATCGGTACCTGCTGCCCCATGACGTGTCGGGCATGACCGAGGAGCAGCGCAGGGACGCTATAGCCTTTGGCCTGGAGGAGTCCAGGTATCTGGCTGAGAATTATCTGGATAAGCAGCACGCGGCGGATTTTCTCTCTGCCATGGAGACCATAGCCAGATACGGCATCAACGGCACTGTATCGGAGGACGGCAGAGTTACCTACCATATTGAGAAAGGTCCTCTGGTGGGAGCGCCGGACGACTATGTCAGCCAAAGCGATATCCTCAAGGCCAAAGCGCCGGATTTGTACAGAGAGCTGCATGAGTTGAACCAGAATATTGCAAAGGGCGAGACTGGCTGGGGCAGAAAGTTCATAGAACTGCATCAGCGCATTAACCAAAGGCTGAACGGCTATTCAGGAACCACAGTTCAGGGTAAAAGGCTCACCTATTACGAGGAGGCGGCCAGCGAATACCAATCCTGGAAAAAGACCGTGGACGGGACGAAACTTCCCGGCACATACAGCGGGGTGAATTATCAGAGCATCGACTCATTTTTTGACAGCCTGAAGTTACAGGGCAGCCTGGGAGAAAGCTGGATGGCACAGGCCAGGGAGAGCTTTGCCAGATGGTTGGGTGTTGAATAAGCGAATAGGTTCCCATTGCATGAACGTGGTTTGTGCAATGGGGATTTTTATGGTTTTTTAATAGAATTATTTAAGCGGATATGATACAATGTGGCTACCAGGCGGTTAAAACGAAGGAGAATAAAATGCAAAACAGACCTATCACAACGCTATTTATGCTTATGTCGGTGGACGGAAAGATTTCCACAGGGGCGACGGACGAACTGGACGTCGATAAGGATTTTCCCTGTATCCCCGGCGTCAGAGAGGGCTTGCAGCAATATTATGACATAGAGAAGTCTACTGATTTGTGGTCCCTGAATTCGGGAAGAGTGCAGGCCAAAGTGGGAGTAAATGAGCGCGAAACGCCGCCCCGGACGCCGGTCTCCTTTGTGCTGATTGACAACAACCATCTCACAGAGCAGGGAATCCGGTACTTCTGCGCCCGCGCAAAACAATTTGTACTGGCAACGTCTAATCAAAATCACCCCGCTTTTCGTGTGCGTGAGGACAATCTGCACATCATATATCAGGAGAAATTGAATCTCACTGCGCTGTTGGAAACATTGAAAAGCGAGTATGGCTGTGAGAGCATTACCATCCAGACAGGCGGAACGCTAAACGGGTTGTTTCTGAGGGAAAAGCTGTTTGACTATGTCGATCTTGTGGTAGCCCCTGTCCTGGTCGGCGGAAAGGACACTTCCACTCTCGTAGACGGCGAGTCCATCCGCGCAGCAAGCCAGCTTTCGGAGCTGGGTGTATTGGAATTGGAGAGTGTGACGACTTTAGCCTCATCCTACATCCGACTGCGCTACAAGGTTATTTCCTAGCGTGCCTCTTTGCGGATATTTTATAAGGCATGGACATGACATATCAGCGTTTGCTGGAAAAAGAAATATATTGACAAATATCAATGCGTGAATATAATAGAGATATAGGCAGATTTTGAGGGAGGTGGAAAAGCTGATTGACGAAAGAAAGATACCAACAGTTTTTAAGGCATTTTGCGACGAAAACCGGATTGAGATTTTGAAACAGTTACTTACGGGGGAAAAGTGTGCCTGTGTACTGTTAGATAATCTGCATATTTCGCAACCGACGTTATCACACCACATGAAAATCCTTTGTGGTTCGGGTATTGTGGTTATGCGGAAAGAGCAGAAATGGGCGCATTATTCCATATCGGAGGAGGGTGTTGCGTATGCGATGGAATATCTGCAGTCCCTTATGGCTGTAAAGAGCTCTGAGAAAGATAAGTCATGCTGTGACAAATAAAAAGATTTGCCCGGCATGGCTTATCAAAAGGAAAACACATTGATATATTTCAATCTTTCTATGAATGGAGGTTTGTTATGGAAACAATAAAAACAGGCTGGGATTTTTTTCAAGATGAAATTCTTGGTATGCGGTGGTTAAACCGTTTAATCGGAAATCTGCTTGATTTATGCGGTCTGGATACCACAAATAAAATCGGCGGCAGTATACAGTTTTTCCTTTTCGACACAATAAAAATCATGGTGCTTTTAGGCGTGTTGATTTTGCTTATTTCGTATATTCAGAGTTATTTCCCGCCGGAAAGGACAAAGAAAATCCTCGGCAGGTTTCATGGTATCGGGGCAAATGTGATTGCGGCTCTGCTTGGTACAGTGACGCCGTTTTGTTCCTGTTCATCAATCCCGCTGTTTATCGGCTTTACAAGTGCCGGACTCCCATTAGGCGTGACGTTTTCCTTTCTCATTTCTTCCCCTATGGTTGACCTTGGTTCGCTTGTTCTGCTGATGAGTATATTCGGTTGGAAAGTCGCTGTAGCTTATGTTGTGCTTGGGCTTGTAATAGCGGTTGCGGGCGGCACACTCATTGAGAAACTGCACCTTGAAACGCAAGTGGAAGGATTTATCCGCAACGGAAAGTCCGTTGATGTGGCAAGGGAAGAACTGCATTTCAAAGACCGCATGAAATACGCATGGGAACAGGTCGTATCTACGGCAAAAAAAGTTGCTCCCTATGTTTTGGCCGGTGTTGCTATCGGTGCATTTATCCATAACTGGATACCCGAAGATTTTATTGTGCGTGTTCTTGGAACTGGAAATCCTTTAGGCGTTATAGTCGCTGCGGTTGCGGGCGTTCCCATGTATGCGGATATTTTCGGCACAATCCCTATTGCGGAAGCCTTGCTCGCAAAGGGCGCAAGGCTTGGAGTAGTCCTGTCCTTTATGATGGGCGTAACAACTCTCTCCCTGCCGTCTATGATTATGCTGCGTAAAGCAGTAAAGCCCCGACTGCTTGCTATATTTATTGCGATATGCACTGTCGGCATTATTCTTGTTGGTTATTTCTTCAATGCGATCCAGTTCCTGCTTGTGTAGACCACATGGAGAAAATCAAAATCAAAATAAACAAAATCACATGGAGGTAATTATATTATGCCATTCTTTGGAAAGAAAAAGGAAGAAGAAAAGAAAGTCCCTACTTGCACCTGTAGCTCCGACTGTCCTGCAGCCGAAACAACGGAAATCACAAGGGACTGTTGCTTAGAAGCACAATGCAGTATCTGCTGTGTCAAGGTTTTAGGCTCTGGCTGTGCTTCTTGTCACGCATTATATGAAAACGCAAAGGAAGCTGTTCAGAAAATGGGGCTTGCAGTAGAAGTAGAGTATGTGACTGATCTGCAAAAAATCATGGAATATGGTGTTATGAGTATGCCCGCGCTTGTTGTAAATGAAAAAGTGGTATCTATGGGGAAAATTTTGAAATCTGCTGATGTTGAAAAACTGTTGCATAAATTAGATTTTTGAATTGTTTTTACAGCAAAACAGCCATTACTTTTTTCATAATCCCTGTAAGATATTTGTTCTTATGATAGACAAGATGATAATAGCGGTCAAAACTCTCATCCATAATAGCTATTTCACTGAGAGTATGGCTGCTTAGTTCCTCTTCAACTGTTTTTCCTGGCAGTATCGTATAGCCAAGCCCGTCTTTAGCCATGCGGATCAGGGACAACGTACTGATGCTTTCGGTGTAAGGAACAGGAGTTAATCCATGTCTGAAAAAGGCTGTTTCTACACTGTTCCTTGTGCCGCTGCCTTTTTCCCGCAGTAGAAGTGGCTTTGTGTACAGGTCAGCAATCGTCATTTTATCTGTGTGCAGGTTAGGCGAACAGACAACACACATTTTTTCTGAGTACAAAATCCTACTTTCAAATTTTGTCTGTCCGGGAATTCTGTCTGTAATAGCAATATCAATTTCATTATCCGTAATCATTCTTTCGATTTCTCTGGCATTGCTGACACGAACATTCAGTATAATGCCGTCTATCTCTGATTTTATCCTTTGAATCCACGCAGAAAGATATGTTTCGGCACAAGTGACATTCACACCGATACGGCAGGTCAAAGAGGATTTATCATTGCGGATGACGTCTACAGATTCATCAAATTGCGCAAGAATTGTATCTGTATACTGACGTAGCAGTTTTCCTGTTTCGGTAATGTATATCTGCCTGTTCATACGCTCAAACAGCTTTGTATCATAAAATGTTTCCAGTTCACGAATTGCAATGCTTACTGCAGGCTGTGACATATTCAGTTTATCGGCTGCCGCCGTTATGTTTCCCAATTCGCAGACAGTCTTAAATATGTTTAAATGCCGTAATGTCATGTTATTTCTCCGATACATAAGTAAATACTTATGTATTTTATATTAGCATTTGAATTGATTGGTGTCAATCATACGAATATAATACGGTGGAGGAGCGTGATAAGATGAACCGTACAGGAATCTTAACAACTTTTTGATTTATAAATGGGGGAAAGAAAAACATGGGCATGCAGGATAGAAAAACAATCATTCTTTTATTTTCTTCTTTTATCAAAATCGGCGCTTTTACATTCGGCGGCGGTTATGCGATGATTCCGTTGATACAAAAAGAAGTTGTTGAAAAAAGGAAATGGATTACAGATAAAGAAATTCTTGAGATTATCGCCATTGCAGAAAGCACCCCCGGTCCGATAGCGGTAAATGCGGCAACTTTTATCGGATACAAAACAGCAGGATTTTGGGGTGCATTAGGGGCAACAATGGGAGTTGTGCTGCCTTCGTTTCTAATCATTGCCGCAGTATCGCTTATCCTTCGGCAGTTTGAAAACCTGAAAGCCGTAAAGTTAGCGTTTGAGGGTATCCGAGCTGGTGTCCTTGCCCTGATTGTAAAGGCTCTTGTTTCTATGTATAAGCAATGTCCCCGGAATAAAATTTCTTATATCATAGCTGCCATTGCGTTTCTCCTTGTCACATTTTTCGGGATAAATGTTCTGATTGTAATTATCATCTGCGCTGTAATAGGACTGGTTTATTCCATTATGGCAGAAAGAAGGGAAAAGCATTGATATATCTGGAACTGTTTATCAATTTTTTAAAGATAGGAGCTTTTACTTTTGGCGGCGGTTATGCTATGCTGCCACTCATTCAGGAACAGGTCATGGCGCATGGGTGGCTGACAGAAGAAGAACTGATCAATTTTATTGCTGTCAGTGAAAGCACTCCGGGACCGTTTGCCATCAATATATCTACTTACGTCGGAATGGAAACCGGAGGATTGTTTGGCGCGTTTTGCGCTACGCTTGGTGTGGTATTTCCTTCTTTTGCTATCATACTGATAATTGCAAAATGCTTTGAGCATTTTCAGGAAAGCAAGATAATAAAGGGGTGTATGGCAGGATTAAAGCCAGCTGTTATCGGACTGATTGCGGCGGCTGTTGTTTCTACCGGAAAAACAGTTCTTTTTCCAAGCGGTATGTCCATATCTTCCCTATTGTCGGTCTCCTGTATGATTCCTGCGTTTATTTTTGTGGGGATGCTTATTTTAACCTTGAAAAAAGTACACCCGGTCATCATTATTATTTTGTCGGGCATTATTGGAATTGGAGCGGGCTATTTGTTAAAATCATGACTAATCTATCCTTTATATTTACTCACATTTGCAAGTTTCCATCAAGTAGTTCTTTCTGCCTGATTTATTTTGTGTTATAATTTAACAGAGATATTCTACTTTTTACCCTTATGAGAGTTTGTAACATACTAGTGTACCGATATGTTCATTTTTGAACCGGTGGCATCGCCAACCGACGACAACGCGGCAGATGGAAATTTAGGCAAGCTATTAGTCAAATTATAAACGTGTCAGTGCACTAGAGGAACACTTCTCCAAAAAGGAAGATAATTTGTATTTTACGACAAACACAGCGGCGGAGGTATGATTATGAGAATGAGAACAGAAAAAGAAATGTATGACCTTATCTTAGGGATTGCGCTGGTTGACGACAGAATCAAAGCCGTCTATATGAATGGCTCAAGAACAAACGAGAACGCTCCGAAAGATATGTTTCAGGATTATGATATCGTCTATGTAGTTGAGGAGAACAGGAGCTTTATTGAGGATAAAAACTGGATTAAGCTTTTCGGGGAAATTCTCTATATGCAGTATCCCGATGAAAGTCCCTATTTTCCCAGTGACAGGGACAATTCCTATGGCTGGCTGATGCAGTTTGCAGATGGGGTGCGCATGGATCTGACAGTACAGCCAGTGAGCTATGCGCTGCAGCATATAAAGGATGATAAGCTCTGCAGGATATTGCTGGACAAGGAAAATATACTGCCCCAGATCGAGCCGGCTTCGGACCGTGACTATTGGATTACAAAACCCACAAGGGAACAGTTTCTCGCTACCTGCAATGAATTTTGGTGGTGTACCAACAACATAGCAAAGGGACTGTGGAGAGCGGAAATGCCCTATGTGCAGGACATGACCAACTATAATGTCAGGACGGAACTCATCAAAGTGCTGGGCTGGAAAGTCGGAATCATGACGGACTGGTCGGTAAGCCCGGGGAAATCGTCGAAATATTTATACAGGTGGCTTTCGCAGCAAGAATGGCAAATGCTTATGGACACCTATTTTGACGGCAATGTTGCCAATGCGTGGCAAGCGGTTTTTAAGATGTGTGATTTATTTAAAAATGCGGCACAGTATGTCGGGCAGCAGCTCGGCTACAGCTACAACGAGGAGGAAGGCGCCGCTGCCCTGGGATACTTAAAAGACGTCTATAAATTGGCAAAATACCCGGAAAAACAGTGACGGTAAACGGCAGAGGAACGATTATTTAAGGAGGAGCGGGAGATGTTCAATCGGCAGTGGACCAGGATTGACACAGTGCGGCAGTATGTGGATGAGATGCTGAAGGCCTGTGAGGACAGCGAGGCAGCCAGATGCGGCTATGTGCATCTGTATGGCGTGGGACAGGCATGCGCGCTGATCGCGCTGCGCAGGGGACATGACCGGACCTATGCGGAGCTGGCGGAGATTGCCGGGATGCTCCATGACTACGCCACTTATAAGGATAACACAAGAGAGAATCACGCGCTGCGCAGCAGCGTCCAGGCCAGGGCTATCCTGACACAGACAGGGGAGTTTACCTCAGAAGAGACAGACATGATCTGTCAGGCAATCAGCAGGCACAGTGACAAGGGGCAGATTCACGAGGAGATGGACGAGATTCTGAAAGACGCGGACGCGATGCAGCATTGGCTGCGCAATCCTATGGAGGAGTTCTTTTTTGCCCAGGAGCGCGTTAGATGGCTGAGCAGAGAGTTTCAACTGACAACAGAGACTACATACAAGATCACCATTGACGGGACACATTTTTCAACCGTTGATGAGTTTTATGACGAGATAGACAGGTTATTGACACGGGACCTTACATGGAAAACGGGCCATAATATGGACGCTTTTCACGATTTGCTGCGCGGAGGGTTTGGCGTACATGAAGTGGGCGAGGGAATAGCGTTTTACTGGGCGCACTCAAACAAAAGCCGGCGGGACCTCGGATACGAGGCTACCGTAGGATATTGGGAAAAAATTCTTCAAAAATGCCACCCTGCCAATCGCGAACGGGTGGCGCAAAAGATCAAAGCGGCGAAAAACCGGGAGGGAGAAACAGTGTTCGACATTATAACCCGCATCCTATTGAACAAGGAAGATATCTACGACCATACACTGATTCTGGATAATGAAGACTGACGATAAACACGCCGTTTCCTGGGGACAACTGCCATGCTCAGATATATTTTGAAACTAACAATTATTATGCTTGTAGCCTTGCTGGTGTATCTGCCGATTCGCAGACCCTGGAGGAAGAAAACAGCCAGAGCCTGGGCTGAGACTGCCTTTGCGGTGTTTATGGCGGGCCTGCTGGCACTGACCTTACAGGGGGAGTACCAGAATCCTGGGGCCATGGCAGAGTCCGCCGCCCTGCGGCTCAAGAGCGGTGAGGGAATCAATTTGGTTCCGTTTCGCACTGTCTCCGGATTTTTCAGGCATTTGTCTCCCGACGCTTTTCTGGTTAATATCGTGGGAAATATTGTGATGTTCATGCCCTGGGGATTTGGCCTTATGCTGCTGTGGAAGAGAAAGCAGAAAGTTCTCTCTGTGGCGGCGCACAGCCTGGCATTGCCGGTTTTTATTGAAACCTGTCAGCTTTTTATCGGCCGCAGCGTGGACGTAGACGACCTGATTTTAAATTTTGTCGGGGGATGCCTGGGAGCCGCGTTGTACTTCGCGGCGAGAAAGCGGATTCCCGGTATGGAAAAACTGGCGAGGTAAGATATGAGAATTGGCGTATATCCGTTTTGTGTTACAAGTGATATGTTCTACTTGGAAAATGTATGGAGGCGGCGATGAAGAAATTGTTGGTTACGGGGACGTCAGGTATAGGAAGATGTGAGAGAGAGCCAGAGCGGTCATGGAGGATTAATGTAGACGGCAGCAGAAATATGGCAAGGGCCTCCGAGCGGTATGGTGCCAAATGTCTGGTGTGCAGTTCGGATCAGGTGTATCAGGGAAGTGACAAAAAAGGTCCTCACAGAGAGGAAGAGGACATAGCGCCGGGCAACTTATATGGGAGGGAGAAAAAGAGGGCGGAAGAGGAATGCCTGAGAGAAAATCCAGGATGTGTGCTGCTGCGGTTGTCCTGGATGTATGATACGCACAGAGAGAACAGAAAGGGGCATGGAGACTTTTTCACCGGGCTGCTCTCTGGCTTGAAAGGTGTGGAAATACTACGGTATCCCATATATGATGTTCGCGGTATTACGGATGTGAATGAGGTAGTGAAGAATATGGAGAAGGCGTTTGCCTTAAAGGGGGGAATCTATAACTTTGGTTCGCCCAATAACAGAAATACTTATGAGACGGTGCTGGCAATGTTTGAAGGGCTGGGCTGGGATACAGATCGTATAGGAAAGAATGAGGAGGCTTTTGCGGATCAGCCGCGGGACATAAGTATGGCGCAGGAAAAGTTGAATGCCTGCGGGATTGTTTTTTTGCCTACGGTGGAGGCGCTGATACAGAACACTGCTCTAAAATAATTTTATATATTTTCGTAAAAGAGATTGACTATTTTTGAAAATATGGTATTATACTATTAGTGGTGAGTCCTACCGCAAAGTGGACTGCTAAAAGCGTTAGCAACTCTAATGGAGTTACTACACAAATGGCTATGTGGAAACGCATAGCCATTTTTTACGAGGAGAGATATGCAGACAGATTTTAAATTATACAAGGTGGATATGAAATATATCCGTAATCTACATAATATAGATGATAAAGTGCTTTCCGTTTCGCCACAGACAGGAAAAGATAACAGGGTTTTCGTTGGAATTGTTATTATTTGTGGTATTCATAAATATTGTATACCGCTTTCATCTCCAAAGGAAAAGCATAAAAAGATGAAGAACTCTATGGATTTTTCAAAGATTGAGATAAACGGAAAGCTTTTAGGTGTCCTGAATTTCAATCTGATGATACCTATTGAAGAAGAACAATTACAGCTTGTTGATACAACTATTTTTAAGAGAGATCGGGAAAACATCAAATATTATAAGCGATTGTGTGCTCAAGAATTAGAATGGTGTCAGACCAACAGTGAAGTGATTTGTAATAAGGCAAATGTCTTGTACAAAAAGTACATCTCCAATGAGCCATTTACAGGCAGAAACCGCTGTCTGAATTTCCCTAAATTAGAATCAGAATGCGAGAAATATAATTCAAAAAAATGAGAAAATAAGAAAGCAAGAAAGCATTTCAATCAGTCCTTTTCGCCCTATCTATTTTGTGTTATAATCTGTTATAGATTTTTCTTTTGTCCTTGCCCTTATGAGCATTTGTAACATGAGGGAAAAGGATAGATCACAAGGGAAAGTCTAAGGGTAAACTCACTTTCCACAAATTTAGTGTTTACTTCCTGTCCGTGGAGCAGTTAATGGGAATACTTTCCGAAAAGTAGGGGGATTATTTAGAGTTAGGTTGGTACGGTTTCTCGGGAAGTGACAGGTTTGGAAGTGACCTCCCAAATACTGAGCAGTGCAATATCGCAGGCAAAGCTGTAGTTGATTTGTAGGATACAGGTATGCAGAAAAGAGGAAAAGATGAATGACTACACGATGCAGAACAAAAAGGCATGGGAATACAACGCATATGAATTTTGGGTTAAAACGTCAGGACTGCCGTCTGAAAGGGCAAAAAAGGATGTGGAAAATCCCATTGGAATGCTGAAACGGTATTCTGGCTATTTTGACTCCTTCGATGGAATCAGGGTTGCGAATATATGCGGCTCCTGTGGAAAAAAAGCGATACCGCTGGCGCTGTTGGGTTCTCAGGTGACTGTTTTCGACATTTCGGAAGACAATAAGCGGTACGCCCTCGAAGTGGCTGATGCGGCAAATACCCAAATTGAATTTGTTGTATGCGATATTTTGGAAATAGATTTGGAAAAATATGGGAATTATTTTGACGTCGTTTTTATGGAAGGCGGAATTTTACACTATTTTCATGATATTGATGCGTTTATGTCGATTATGTACTCTATATTGAAAAAAGGTGGAAAGATGATATGCAGCGATTTTCACCCTTTTACCAAGATAAAGGATATTTTGAATTTTGAGCAGTCGACAATGAGCTATTTTTCCGAAGAGATATTTGAGGGTGAGATGGCGCATGCCCGCTTTTTTGACGAGGATATTCGCAAGACGATGCCCCGATGCAGCTATAGAAAATATACCGTCAGTGAGATAATCAATTCGATCATCCATACGGGATTTAGTCTGAAGAGATTTGACGAACATCCATCCTGGACAAACGAAAAGCTGCCTGGGGAATTTACTGCGATTGCAGTAAAATAAAATGTGGCAAAAGGGCACAGTGCTGTTGCTTGATGAGGAGATTCGTGGAGGAAATCAATATGGTTTATTATAATGAGAACGGAATCATGATACGAGATTTACAGCAAAGTGATGCCCAGATCATTACGGACGAAGAAATTGCCCAGGGCTGGGACGCCAATGTAGAAAAATATGAAATGAGACTTAGACACCAAGCGGAAGGCAGGTCCATATCTCTGGCTGCGGAATATGAGGGCAATATCGCCGGATATATAAACATATATCCGAATTCCGAATGGGGGCCCTTTGCAAACCAGGGATATCCCGAAATTATTGACTTTGGAGTATTGGCTAAATACCGTAAGAAAGGTATTGGCAGTAAGCTGATGGATATAGCGGAGCAGATCGCGTTTACATATTCGGATGTGGTCTACCTTGGGGTTGGATTGCACAGCGGGTATGGCAGCGCGCAAAGAATGTATGTAAAGCGGGGGTATATTCCCGATGGAAGCGGTGTCTGGTATAGAGATAAAGTCTGCGAACAATATGCCCAGTGCCGCAACGATGATGAACTGGTCTTGTACTTATCAAAATCTGAGCATTAGCAGGAGGATTTAATAACGAGTATGACGTCTGGGAGGAAAATAAAATGGCTATTACAGTGAATATCTATTATAGTGGCGTAAATGGAAACGCAAAAAAATTTGCGGAAGAAATGATTTCAAGTGGAGTGGTTGATGATATCCGCGCAGAAGATGGGAATATAAGATATGAATATTTTTTCCCGATGGAGAATCAGGAAACCGTGCTTTTAATTGATAGCTGGGAGGATCAGCATTCGATTGATGCGCACCATGCATCGCATATGATGGGAAAGATTGCTGAACTTCGGGAAAAATATAATTTACATATGGAAGTTGAACGGTATGTGTCCGATGAAACCGGGGTTCCAGAAAGGGATAAGGCGTTTATAAGGGAATAAAGCGCTGAAACATCGGGAATATAAGAAGGAGGGATATTATGGCTGAACGGCCTGCATTTTATATTCATCAAGGGAAAGTGATCAGCAAAATATACTCGTTTGAATGGTTTCCTGGTTTTGCAGTATCTCAAAAGCAAAAGTCCATCGAAAGTCTGCATGACGCAATCCGAGAAACGGACGCGGATGCCAGCCCGCTGGAAATCAGCACCAAAAGCAGGGAGCCTTTGGGCAGAAAATTAAGTGCGTTTCATTTGATGCTGAACCACCGGACCATTGAGAATATTTTTCAAAGCTCCAAGGTGTTTGAAAATGGTGGCCCCTATCTTGATTTGCTTGATGTGCCGCCGAGGGAGGCCAAACGCGATGAGCGGTTAAAAAGCTCCGGTCCCCTAAAGGCGTTTTGCTTTCAAGGAGAGACGTTTCCTTTAATTCCCTCAACAGTGTTTTATGACTATATCTATTTTGCTGCGGTGAAAGAATCTCTTGAGGCAGAGGAAATCAACGCGATAGCAAGATATAATTTTTTTACGGACATTGAGTTCAACCCGGCAAAAAGCATTAACACGCAGGCGAGAACGGTTTCTCTGATTAAGCTGATTCTGGAGGAATACAAAATTTTGCCGGATTTTTCAAAGGATGATTTTATTCAATATCACAAAGAGCATATTGCTTAACCGGGGTATGAAACGTTCCGGGAGTGTGGTGGGCAGTTTTCGGAGGAATGGACTGAAGAATCCGAAGAAGACGAAAGCTTTTTTGGCAATTCGGCACGGAAATATGGATGAGGTTAAGGCGATATTAGAAAAGAATCATAAGGGAATAAAGCGCCTGGCGTAGAGGGGCAAAGGAGGTAAAAATGCGCCGTTTGGATAGAGAAGTAAAGGAATTTAAAGAGATTGTAGCGATTATGGAAAAGTGCGATGTGTGCCGAATTGCTTTAAATGATGGCGGTTACCCATACATATTGCCGCTCAATTTTGGAATGTGTATAAAAGAGGATAAAATTGAGTTGTACTTCCACGGAGCCATGGAGGGAACAAAGTACGATTTAATTGAAAAGGACAATAGAGCCAGTTTTGAAATGGACTGCGAACATAAGCTGGTGATGGAGGTCGAGCACGGAAATTGTACAATGAACTACGAAAGCGTTATCGGACAAGGGCATATAGAGATGGTTCCCGATGACGAAAAGTATGATGCCTTGTGCATTCTGATGAAACACTATCATCAGGAAGATTTCCTGTTTAATAAAGCCGTAATGCCGAATACAAAAGTTTTTAAATTGGTAGTGGAAAAGGTGACGGGAAAAATGCGGGTGAAGAAAATCAGGAATTGAGGGCAGATCTAAAAAGGGGCAAAACACAATGAGCAAATGAAATTTGTGGCTGATTGTTTAAAAACGGGAGGAATATACGATGGAAAGTCCAAAAAGAATATTACTTTTTGACTTGGATGGCACTTTGCTGAAAGATGATAAAACTTTGTCCCGATATACTTTAGAAGTTGTTTCCAAATGCAAAAAGCAGGGTTTTTTAATTGGCATTTCAACATCCAGAGGCGAGCAAAACTGTCTGAAATTTTTAAAGGAACTGGAACCGGACATCCTTATATCCAGCGGCGGGGCATTAGTACGGGCAGACGGAAAAACGATCTATTCATCTTCTTTTTCGGCGGCAGAAACAAAAAGATTTATTGAAACCGCGAGAAATATATGTGGCGCGGATTGTGAAATTACGGTTGATACATTAGATGCTCATTATTGGAATTATAAAACCAATCCGAAAGAACAAGATAAAAGTTGGGGGGATAGCATATATACGGATTTTTCAGATTTTAATCATGAGGCTTTGAAGATATGCGTTGAAATATCCAATTCCGACCTGGCGCAGAAATTAAGCGAATATTTTTCGGAACTTGACAGCCAGCGCTTTTCGGATGGCGACTGGTATAAATTTACGAAAAGCGGGATTACAAAGGAAAAGGCGATATTGGCAGTATGTGAGGCATACCATGCAGATGTATCGGAAATCGTTGCTTTCGGAGATGATTATGCGGATATCGGTATGTTAAAATTATGTGGTATTGGTGTAGCGATGGGCAATGCAATACAAGAGGTAAAGGATATTGCTGATGCCATAACACTTTCAAATGAGGAGGATGGCGTAGCCGCCTATTTGGAAAAATATATAATTTAAAATATATGTATGAACAGACAAGTATGTATTCAAACAATTGCCGATGGATGAATATGGAGAGCAGATCAGCAACAAACTCGGCTTAAAATCATAAGCCGTCTAGTGGAGATAATGAATGTGTATTATGAAGATTTGACAAAGTATAATTATATGGTGGCGGAAGATTCTTTAAATATTGGCTGGTTAGAAAAGGGGCATTTGTTCCATAAAGGGATTGTACCAGAGGAATTTATGGACAAGCTTTGGAAGTATTTAGGATATCCTGTACATGTCAGCAGAGGATTCCACGCCTGTGATTTATGTAAAAAACATCATGCAGGCGTACCGATTGTTAAGTTTAAGGGGCAAAAACGGACAGTTGGATATTATGAGATTCGTGTTTGGGGAAAAGATGGCAGCGTGTATGCGGCTCCAAGTTTGCTTTTTCATTATATTTTACAGCATAAATATCAACCACCGCAGAAATTTATTGATGCCGTTATGAATTCAGAAAATGTAACTTCTGACGAGTATTATCAAAAAATCCTTACATATTCAAACGGCAATGATTTTTGGCTTGCGCATGATCGCACAAAAATATAAAGATTGGGAAATCATTCATCGTTTTGAGAGAATTATTGCAAAGCGTATTGTTTAGTAAATCGGAATTTGTCACATCTACGTTAGGGAGGTTTTTATGAAAAAATTGAAGGTAGCGCTTATTCAGTATGATACGCTTATGCCGGATATTGAACAGAACACAATAACAGCTATAAAGCTTATCCGGAGGGCAGGAAAAAATGGTGCAGATTTAGTATTATTTCCGGAGTGTTTTCTTACTGCGTATGCAGTACCGGATATTTGTGAGAGATTATTGCCGATTCAGGAGATTGAAGATCATCCAGACTTCATAGAATGGTGTGAAAACGCTTTAACAGAGGATGAAGAACATTTTGTTCAAATAGTTAATCTTGCTGCTGAACTGAATATAGGTGTTGTCATAACCGGTTTTTCTAAAGGAAAGCAATATCCGCAAAATACGGCATGGATTATCAATAGGGACGGAAAAGTAATTTTAAAATATTCCAAAGTACATACCTGTGATTTTGATTGGGAAAGATATCTTGAATCCGGAGACTCTTTTCCTGTGTGCCAGTTTGACGAAATAACAATGGGATGTATGATTTGTTATGACAGGGAATATCCGGAGAGCGCCAGAGAATTAATGCTGAATGGCGCAGAGCTTATTATGCATCCCAATTGCTGTGGCGGGATGCCGCCCAGATTAAAGGAACTGTCTGTGCGAGCTATGGAAAATATGGTTGGCATAGCGATGGCAAATCCACCGGCGCAAGGAATGGGAAATTCCTGCGCGTTTCATCCTATGGTATGGACAAAAGAGGGATACCGCTTGATAACGCCATTTTTGTAGGAAATGAGCTTGAGGAAACGATTTATTATGTTGAGTTTGACATGGATGAAATCAGAGCATACAGAGAAAGAGAGGATTTGGGAAAATACAGAAAGACAAAGGCATACAAAAAACTGGTACTTGAATAAGGAGAGGATATAGTGATGAAAGAATGGGAGCAAAAAACGATATTGCTTTGATGGGCAGCTCGATATATCTCAATTTAGAAAATGGTATAGTAGTTGGTTAGGAACTATACTTATGAGTGCTGTTGCGGTGCTGGCAATGCTGATTTCAAAGGTGCTGCAAAAGGCAAGGGAACTGTCCGCAAAACTTTTTGATATAGGACAGATGCCGCCGCAAACACTAGGACAAAAGCCTGTTTCAAAACCAGCGGAAAAAGAAACGCCAAGCAGGACAAGGAAAGTGTACTTGAGCGATTGAAGAATCCACTAAAGAGAACAGCAAATTATCAGCAGCTAAAGACAGCCAAAAACAAGAACCGAGGGGCGAGATAGTCCTTCGGTTTTTATCATATGATAACTTTTTGATGATAAACAGCCCCAAATATGATATGATAGATTTGCAGCCAAACATTTACAAAAATGGAAGTGAGATTATTCATGAAAACTTTGATATTAAATGGTTCTCCACGAATAAATGGTGATACGAACAGCCTTATTAAGTATATCACTTCAAAAAAGATAGGTGAGTATAAAATTGTTAATGCTTACAGATGTGATATTTCACCCTGCCTTGATTGCAGATATTGCTGGGAAAATAATGGATGTTCAATAAGTGATGAAATGCAGGATGTATATAAATACATACAGAAATGCGACAACATTTTGATTGCTTCACCGCTTTATTTTTCGGAGTTGACCGGGAAATTATTAGATGTTGGAAGCAGACTCCAAACATATTTTTGCGCCAGATTTTTTAGAAATGAAGAACCTATTGTAAAATCCAAGAAAGGTGCAGTCATATTGGTTGGAGGTGGAGATGGTCATATAGACAAAGCATATGGCACAGCATGTACGCTTTTGCATCATATGAACTGCCACAACATTCATGAGGCTGTATATAGCCATAACACGAATATAATACCTGCAATAAATGATGAACATACACTTATGGGATTAAATAGTATATATGATTTTTTTGTAAATATGGAATAAGCCAAGGTTTCTTTTACAGAAAAATGAATAGGGAGGCAGATTGCATGAAAATGCCTAAAATGGTATTGTTTGATTATGGACAGACACTGATTGCAGAACAGAAATTTGATGGAGTAAAGGGAACAGAAGCTGTCTTACGGTATGCCACAAGAAATAAGTATCATTTGTCAGCGGAGCAGATACAAGCCAAAGCAGACGAAATCAATCGGGAATTTGGGAGATTTGATCCTGAAAAAAGGCACCTGTTTCAAATAGAAATACCCAATACAATGTTTACGCCTTATCTCTATGAATCACAGGGAATAGAATAAAAGAATATTCGATTTGGCTTTGGAAAAAGCGGGATTACAGCCGGAGGATGTCTGGTATATCGGTGATCAGTACGAATGCGATGTGAAAGGTTCCTTAAATGCCGGACTGCTGCCGGTATGGTACATAGGGGCAATTGATTTGCCATATACAGAAGATAAAAATATTCTGACAGTGACAGACTGGAACGAATTAAGAAAGCGGATGGAGGAATAACTGAAATGACAGAGGTTAAATTTTATGAGAGTATAGAGGATGAACTGCTTAGGTTTGCTGTGATTATATCCAAAACACAAAATAAATACGTCTTCTGCAAACATAAGGATAGGGATACATGGGAAATTCCCGGAGGACATAGGGAACAGTTTCCGGATGGAAACTGGGAAAATATTGTGGATACAGCAAAGCGGGAACTATATGAGGAAACCGGTGCCCTAGAATTTGAAATAAAACCTGTTTGCGTATATTCTGTTACAAAACCAGATAATTTTGATGGCGAGGAATCATTTGGTATGTTGTTTTTTGCCGATATCCAGCCGCATTTGATAAACGAGGCAACAAGGCTGGGCTATTTATAAACTGAAAGGAATTTTCTTATGGGGAAACTAAATGTTGACGGAACGGAGATACAGGTCTTACAGATTGAAGAAGATGATTACATCTCTTTAACAGATATGGTAAGGAAAATTGACAATGGACCTGCTCTGATAGAAAAATGGTTACGCAACAAGAACACAATAGAATTTCTTGGCATATGGGAAGAAATGTATAATGCGGACTTCAATACCGCCGCCTATGAAGAAATCATGCTGGAGGCAGGATTAAACCGTTTTATTATGTCGGTTAAGCAATGGGTATCCCGCACAAATTCAAAGGGAATTATAGCAAAAGCGGGACGATATGGCGGAACATACGCCTATAAAGATATTGCGTTTGAGTTTGCAAGCTGGGTATCTCCGCAGTTCAAATTATATCTTATCAAGGAATTTGAACGGTTAAAGAAAGAAGAACAGGCTTTACTTGGATGGAGTGCCAAGAGGGAATTGGCAAAAATCAATTATCGGATACATACCGATGCAATCAAGGTTAATCTTATTCCGCCGGAACTTACACCGCAACAGACTTCTATCATTTACGCATCTGAGGCAGATGTTCTTAATATGGCATTATTTGGTATGACCGCCAAGCAGTGGCGGGATAAGAATCCTGATAAAAAGGGCAATATCAGGGATTATGCGAGTATAAATGAACTGATATGCCTGTCAAATATGGAAAATATCAATGCAGTGCTGATTGAAGATGGGTTGAGCCAAAAAGAACGCTTGATAAAACTCAATAAAATCGCCATACATCAGATGTCCATTTTGGAAGAACAGACTACAAAAGTTTTGAAATAATTTAATTCCCCCGAATTCGGGGGAATTAAAATTACCACAGTTCGAGACTGTCCTCTGCATCTACCCACATTTGCAAATTACCATCAAGTGCCAATCGTGCATATTCAAGCGGTTCGTCTATTGCCAACGCATCTAAAGCACATTGAGAGCAGGGAGTAGTCCTCAATCCATCTTCCGCCACATTACAGTCAATCCGCAGGATATACCTGTCAAGGGAAGGTAAATCCTGCCCGGATAAAATAGGTTGTAATATAGCTATTATTTGTATATACTATAAAGAGAAAGAGAGGTGCATTGAACATGACAATAGATACAAATACAATGATTTCTATAACGGAAGCAAACCAAAATTTTTCAAAAGTGACGAGAATGGTAGATAAGCATGGTACGGCTGTCATTCTTAAAAATAATGTTCCCAGATATCTTGTCATTGATTTTAGCAAAGCAGAAAAAGAACAGATAGCTGATATGGAAGATGTGCTTGCTGTTTCTGAACGATTGATAAAGCAAAATATGGAGGCTTATGAGGTTCTTGCAAAATGATAAAACTAAGCAAAGAACAGGTAATTAAACTGCATACGCAGTTGAATACCCCAGCATTTACGCGAAAGCAGCAAGGCTTTGTTTTGGATTGGTAAAAAATCATGCTTAATATATAAGAACACATCCGGTCGTTTCCTATGCATTGAAATAAGCAGTCAAAATAGTATGATACATTTAAAAAGACAATCAAGATGAGGTGATATAAATGTATTTTTCTTCGCTGGAAGAATTGAAAGAAATTATTCCAATATGCGATGGCGTTTGGAACAAGGATTATTTATATGAGTATCTGGTTTGGAGTTGCAACACTCGATTCGAGGAGTATATTAACCGCTTTTTCAGTGACTATCTTAACAATGAGAATTTAGCTGATATGTTGTTTTCGTTCTTGCTGAATGACTACTATGATGGTTCTGACAGCCAAAGGGGCGCCGCTCGTCTAATCCAAAAGCTGGACAGGCAGTTACTTCGAGCAAAAAAAGAGTTGTTGCTTAAGGCACAGGAGAATGAGGTATACTGGAAACGACCTTTTCCTCCTGGTACAGAGAATTTGGATTGGTTGTCATAACTTCCAGCTTATAAAACCGAATCTTGCGTTATTTGTAATAGTGGAGGGCAACTTTGTATGGAGCAAAAGGTAGTTCAGTTTGTAAACGCATTGATAGGAAAGAAATTGATTCATCTTTGTTGTGAGGCTGAAATGTTAGATTTTAATTTCTCATCTATGGTACTTCATGCTATGGGCTGTTCAAGAATAATAAAAAACAATGATATTTTGGTAACCACTTTAGATTATCAATCCTGGGACTTAACAGAAAGCACTCATAACGATGAATGGTTCAATATGGAGAGGTTTAGCACGGAAATTGTCGGTGGTACAGTCATTTCTGTTAAAATATGTCCGTGGCACGATTTGCGCATTGAGTTAGATAATCATGTGATAATTGAATGTCTGATAGCAAATGCTTTCCCACATTATAAGGAAGAGCAAGAACAATGGGTGTTGTTTGAGCCTACTAAGGATCATAGCGGCACTTTCCTGACAGTTTATCAAAAAAGCGTAGACTTTTATGATAAGCAAATTTAGGTTTGCAGAGTTAAATAAAGCGTCCCCATAGCCGGTACCTATGGACTTTTAATCTTTTCACTTTTTTTAATGTAGAAACTCTTCCGTTACCGGGGAGTCATATAAACAGAATTCGTGATGAAGGGAGTGATGCTATATGTGGTTTGTATTTGCTCTATTATCCGCGGTATTTGCGGCGCTCACATCTATACTGGCAAAAATCGGTATAGACGGAGTGAACTCGAATCTTGCGACAGCAGTGAGAACAGTAGTTGTAGTCGTCATGGCATGGGGGATGGTCTTTCTGACTCATGCGCAGAGTGGATTGACGCAGATAAGCAGAAAAAGTTGGTTTTTCCTGATATTGTCGGGGGCTGCAACGGGGGCGTCGTGGCTGTGTTATTACAAGGCGTTGCAGATGGGAGACGCGTCAAAAGTCGTACCGATCGACAAGCTGAGCGTGGTTCTGACGATTTTGTTGGCGTTTGTATTTTTGCACGAAGAATTTACATTCAAATCTCTTGTCGGCTGTATACTGATTGGCGCGGGGAGCCTGATTATGGTATTGTAGAACGGGGCCGGAAATAACGTCTTATTTCTGACCAGACGATAAAAACATATTATGGAGGATATTTTACGTTGGATTATGAATCATCAGAAATGATCATACAATATCCGCAGAAAATGCAGGACGCGGGAATCTCACAGAAAATTATTGACCTAGAGGACACGGCTTGGCCCCACAATGGCGAAAAAGTTGATTTCCCCTCATCTCCTGACACCTATGTGACTTCATTTGTTCTAATGAAAGAGGATAGAGCAATTTGCCATGTAGGAGTAAGAAAAAGCATTTTGTATCACAGAGGGGAAGAATATCTGGCCTATGGTCTGAGTGAAGTGGTGACACATCCAAATTACCAGAATAGGGGGTTTGCGTCTCAAACTATTAAAAGAGCACGCCAATTTATTCTCTCACAGCACCCTGATATTAGTGTTTTTACTTGTGCCCAGGAGAGGGTTTCTCTGTATACAAAGGGAGGATGGACTGCAATGCCGGGAACTTGCTTTGTGGGCGGTACAATAGAGAAACCTTTTCGTAGCGATAGTCTGAAACTGGTAACGATGATGTTGTTTGTCTCATCTAAAAGCAGACAGCACAGAGAGGATTTTGTAAATATGGACTTAGTTTTTGAATTGGGGGAGGAGAAACTTTGGTAACCGCTGATTTGTCGGACGGTTGTCTGGCTTATACAGAGTATCCTGAAATTTATACAGAGTATCCTGGAATTTTTCTCTTGACAACACGTATTACACGTGCTATAATTAGTTTTGTAGGGAGGTGGAACATGAAAGACAAGGAGCTGATAAAACTTTTAAAGAAAAATGAATGGCAGCTCGACAGGATTAACGGAAGTCACCACATTTTTCGGAAAGACGGTGTAACCATTGCGGTTCCCGTACATGGAAAAGATGTTCCCACTGGCTTACTGCATCAAATTTTGAAGGATGCGGGGCTTAAATAGGCCCTGGCCTTCAACCAACAATAAAGGAGGTTTTTTTATGTTGTTTGTGTATCCTGCTATATTTCACAAAGAAAATGAATCCTATTGGGTAGAATTTCCGGACTTAAAAGGATGTTACAGCAGCGGCTCCACCATTCCCGAAACTATGGAAATGGCGCAGGAAGCCCTTACGGGCTATCTTTTGACCTTATTAGAGCATGGTGACAGTATCGCCGCTCCGTCTGATATTTCAGCCTATAGCCCAACTGACGGATTTGCAACGCTTGTATCCTGTGACATTAACCAGTATAAGGACACAAAAGCGGTCAAAAAAACTTTAACAATACCATCATGGCTGAATGATCGTGCTATTTCTATGGGAGTAAACTTTTCCCAGGTATTACAAGACGCACTTCTTTCTAAAATACAGGCATGATAAACAACCACATATCCTGCTTTCTCAAATTGCCCCGGTACTACGCACCATAAAGGAGGTTTTTATGAAACTAACTTATCCCGCTTGTTTCTATCCTGATGAAGAAAAAAGGGGAGCTTACGCAGTGGTGGTTCCTGATCTTCCCGGCTGTGTCAGCGGAGGCAGCACTTTAGCTGATGCCATCCTTATGGGTACGGATGCCGCATCCGGCTGGGTGCTTGATGAACTGGAAGATGGAAAACCCGCCCCGAAAGCAAGCCCGTTGGAAAGCATTGTCCCCGATCCTGGCGGCTTTGTAAGTATGCTTGTTCTGGACATGGACGCTTATGCTGAAAAATATGGTGAAAAGCTGTGAGGAAAAATCTTACCATTCCCGCATGGCTTAATACATTCGCCGAAAAGAACCACATTAATTTATCCTGAAACATTGATTGCCGCTTCAAGAAAAAAAGGCTATAATGAAAAGTGTTAAATGAAATTTCGTTTTGGAACTTGCAAGTGCCAAAAGAATCAAATTTTCCTATGGAAGAATTCCTTTCTATCGGTTTTACGCACCATAGGACTATTTTGTCCAAAGTAAAGGATAAGGATGCACGTTTATTTTACATTCGGAGGTGCTATAAAGAAAAATTTAATGTGGAGTCGTTGCCAAGAGCGATAACGAGGGATGGCCATCATCGCCAAGGTAACCCCCTAAAAACATCTGCGGATATGTCGGAAGAACTGAAAAAAGCGTTGCCGGACATAGAGGAATTGAAAAAAATGTTGAAAAATGACGAGAAATAGTATGATTATGAAAGAAAGATAAACGCCAATGAACATAGAAGCATATAATCTTGATTCTCTCCGGCAATTAGTGCGGGATTTGCAGAAAGAGAATCGAAAGCTGAAAAATCAGCTCGATAAAGCTAATATAGCTTACGATTCTGAAAGTATATTTGATGAGAGGATGGAAAGTGCTGTCGAATATGACCCGGATCAGGGAGAGCGGATTATCAGCAAATATATCACGGAAGAACTGGCCCAAAAGTTCTTTGCAATGTTTTGGGGCAGGATAGATGTATATGCGAAACGAGGTAAAAACGGCGGATATTTTCCGCAATGTAACAACCGCTGGAATGACCGAATCTGTCCGAAACAGCGTGGGGAGAAGGTAGCCTGCGAAAATTGTGAGCATACAGAGTGGACGGCCTTGACGCCAAAGAAAATAATGGAACATCTTCTTGGCTATAAGGAGGATGGCTCAGATGTGATAGGCATATATCCTTTGCTGCCGGAGGGGACATGCCGTTTCCTTGTTTTTGATTTTGATAACCATGAAAAAGGTGCGGAGAAGACGGATTTTGCGAATACAGATGAAACATGGCATGAGGAAGTGGATGCGCTCAGACTAATCTGTGAGAGCAATGGTATTGTGCCGCTGGTGGAAAGGTCAAGATCCGGAAGAGGTGCGCATTTATGGATATTTTTTCAAAAGCCCATACCGGCATCCCTTGCGAGGAATTTTGGCTTTCTTTTGCTGGACAGGGGATCGGCATCGATTAACCTGAAATCCTTTCATTACTATGACCGCATGTATCCGTCTCAGGATGTAGCGGGCAGCATCGGGAACCTGATAGCACTGCCGCTTCAGGGAAGGGCGTTAAAAAGTGGCAACAGCGCCTTTGTTGATGAGAACTGGAATGCCTATCCGGACCAGTGGGATATTCTCTTAAATCATACGCCTAAAATTTCTGTGGAAGATATTGAAAAATGCATGGCTAAATGGCAGGCAGAATTGGCAGAGGGGCAGCAGTCAGTGGCAGCAGGAGTGCAAAACAGACCGAAACCGTGGAAGAAAAAAGATGGTTTTACGAAGTCGGATGTAGTAGGTAAGATGCACTTGGTCTTGGGGGATGGTGTCTATGTGGATACCCTCAATCTGATGCCGAGGCTACAGAACCAGATACGGAGTATGGCGGCATTTGACAACCCGGAATTTTATAAAAACAGAAGACTGGGGTATTCCAATTATTACAATTTCAGTGCCGTTTATATGGGCAGGGATGAGGACGGTTATATTTGTCTTCCACGAGGATTGCGGGAGGGGCTGATTGAACGCTGCGTCCAGGCAGGTATTGAATATGAGCTTGAGGATGCGCGAGAGAAGGGCAAACCGATCCGTGTATCCTTTAAGGGCGATTTGAGAATGCAGCAGGATTTAGCGGCTGACAGGCTCCTTGCTTACGACCATGGGGTACTCAGTGCGGCCACTGCGTTTGGGAAAACGGTTGTCTGTAGTTATCTGATTTCTGAGAGAAAAGTAAACACGCTTATCCTGCTTCACAATAAGGACCTGATAGAACAGTGGGTAGAGGAATTAGAATGCTTTTTGGAAATAGACGAGGAACCACCTGTATATAAGACCAGGACAGGACGGGAAAAGCGGAGGGAGAGCGTTATTGGAATTTTGCATGGCGGGAAAGACACGCTGACCGGGATTATTGATGTGGCTATGGTAGGTTCCCTATATGGCAAGGGTAATTACCATGAGTTCATTAATTCTTACGGAATGGTTATCATGGATGAGTGCCACCACTGTGGTGCAAATACATCTGTGCAGATCATGCAGAAGGTGAATGCACGATATGTTTATGGTGTTTCCGCAACGTTAAAAAGAGGAGATCATCTTGAACCGATCATTCATATGCTTATTGGGCCGACTAGGCACAGCTATACGGCACGGGAACGCGCGGAGGAACAGGGGATAGGCCACTTTGTTTATCCAAGGTATACAAGAGTGGTTGACACGAATGAGAGCAGGAATGACATTAACAAGGCATATGCGCTGATCAGCGGCAGCCCTGTGCGAAACGATATGATTCTGGAAGATGTCAGGGATTGTGTAAAGGAGGGAAGGACTCCGGTTATTCTGACAAAATACAAGGAGCAGGCAAAGTATCTTTTTGAGCAACTTAAGGAAACGGCGGAACATGTATTTCTTCTTTATGGAGATAACAGCGACAAAGAGAATTCTGAAATGCGCAGGAAAATGAAAGAGGTTCCGATAACCAAAAGCCTGATTCTGGTGGCTACCGGGCAAAAGATTGGGGAAGGCTTTAATTTTCCCAGGCTTGACACTCTGATACTTGCTGCGCCAGTATCATTTGAGAGCAGATTGGAACAATATCTTGGAAGGCTGAACCGGGACTATGAAGGAAAAACAGAAGTCATAGTCTATGATTATATCGATTCACATATCCGATTTTTTGACAATATGTATTCTAAACGGCTGCGTACCTATAAGCGGGTAGGATTTTCATTGATTTCGGAGAGAAAAGCCGCAAAGCAGACCGCCAATGCAATCTATGATTCAGGCAATTATGGCGATGTCTTTGAACGTGACTTGGTAGAGGCGGAAAAGAGTATTGTCGTCTCCAGTCCGGAACTTGTTATGGATAAGGTAGAACGATTCCTTTATCTCGTGAAAGCCAGACAGGAGGCAGGGTGTGAGATTACTGTCATCACTCTGGACGCTGAAAACTCACGTTACGGCAATGATATGTTTCATAGCGATATGGTTCGGGATATGCAGAAAGCGGGAATCCATGTAGTGGTAAGAGATGAGGTCATAGAGCATTTTGCGGTTATTGATGATGCGCTTGTATGGCATGGAGGGATGAACCTGCTGGGTAAGGAGGATGCATGGGATAACTTAATGAGGATCGGGTCCGCACAGGTTGCTGCGGAATTGTTGGCGATAACGTTCGGAAACTAATTGAGTGAAACGGTTATGTAGAAGTGCCTCAAACATCTCATTGAAAAATCCCCTGTTCTGTGCTATTGTGGATAAGGGGTACACTACTATGCAGCGGATACAGAATGATATCAAATCGGAGCAGTTTCAGCCCGTATACCTCCTCTATGGGGAGGAACGTTACCTGAAACGCCAGTACCGGGACAAGCTTAAAGGCGCGCTGTGCGCCCCGGATGACAATATGAATAATCATTTTTACGAGGGCAGAAACGTATCTGTCGGGGAGATTATCGATCTGGCGGAGACCCTGCCTTTTTTGGCGCAGCGCCGGGTGATTTTCATGGACAACAGCGGCCTGTTCAAGTCCGGCGGCGAACAGATGGCGGAGTATCTGGGTGCGCAGAATGAGTCTACTGTGCTGATTTTCACAGAGGCGGAGGTGGACAAGCGCAGCAAGCTGTTCAAGGCGGTGCAGGCCAGGGGCTGTGCGGTGGAGTTCGCGGCACAGGATGAGAACACTCTGAAACGCTGGGTGGCGGGCATACTGGGAAAAGAAGGCAAAAAAATCACCGAGAACACAGTTCTGATGCTGCTGAACAAAACCGGTACAGATATGGAAAATATTCATATGGAGCTGGAAAAGCTGATCTGCTACTGCATGGACAAGGAGGTGGTGGAGCCCCAGGATGTGGAGGCAGTCTGCACCACCCGGGTGTCCAACCACATCTTTGACATGGTCACAGCCATTGCGGAAAAACGCCAGAAGGACGCGCTGGAGCTGTACTATGATCTGCTGACCCTGAAAGAGCCGCCCATGCGGATACTCTTTCTGATCGCCCGGCAGTGCAATCTTCTGCTCCAGGCCAAGGCCATGAAGAGCAAGGGACTGGCTAATAAGGAGATTGCCTCCGGTTTGGGCGTACCGCCCTTTGCAGTGGGCAAATATCTAAGTCAGGCGTCCCGTTTTAAGTCCTCCGTGCTGCGCCGTGCGCTGACCAAATGCGTGGAGGCGGAGGAAGCGGTGAAAACCGGGCGCATGAACGATGTGATGAGTGTGGAGATACTGATTGTGTCGGTGTTTGGGGAAGAATAACATGTACTATCAGGTAAGTATGAGGGGACTTAGCGATGAAAAATAGTGGGGATAACAAGATTAAAAATCTGGCTCTGATTTGCGTTGTTATAATAGCGGCGATATTGCTTGGGCTGAGTACAATGGGGACTCCGGAAAGTGGCAGCTCTCCTGAGGAGTTGCCGGAAAACGCATCGGAGGTGCCGGCATCGGCGGAGTCTATTCTGGAGGATGCGCAGTCAGCCCAGTGGGCGGACATACCTCAGGTACAGCTATACTCCTTCCGCAATGAACGTCTGCTGAACCAGCACTATGAGAAACACGGGATAGAGATGGGCTTTGCCACCATAGAGGAGTATGTGGCGGCGGCCAACGCGGTGATATACCACCCGGACGCCCTGCACAAGCAGGAGGCAGAAGATAATGACGACGTCTATTTTCTGGAGGCCACCAACGAGTTTGTGGTGGTATCCACAGACGGTTATATCCGAACCTACTTTATTGCCAGCGGCGGTATTGACTATTACAACCGACAGTAACGGAGGAACCTATGGAACCAGGATTTAAACTGAATCTGCACGACAGGGAGAAAAATTGCTGCTTTGAATCCCATGATCCATCCATGATGTATGACCCGGTGGGCGGGATGTATTACTCCTACAGCACCGATACGGCCCTAACCTCTCCTTATCGTCAGGGCATTCCTGTGCGCAGGAGCCGGGATCTGGTGCATTTTTCTTTTGTGGGATATGCTCTGTCCGAGCAGGCTGTACTTCAGGGCAGGGACAACGGCCCAAAGTACAAGCCCACTTTCGGTTTCTGGGCGCCCTATGTGGAGTACGCAGGAGGCGAGTACCGCATGTACTATTCAGCCACCCGGGCCTTTGGCAGCTCTGAGTCGCGGATATGGCTGGCGGTGGCGGAACGTCCTGAGGGTCCCTTTGAAAACAGGGGCGTAGTGGCGGACACCTGGCACACGCCGGACACGGAGCCTAACGCCATTGACGCCCATGTGGCGGATACGCCGGAAGGGCGGAAATATTTGATTTATGGGTCTTTTTTTGGCGGCATATACATGAAGGAGCTGGACCCTGCCACGGGTATGCCCGTGAACCCCGATGAGCGCTATCAGGGGATCAGGATTGCCCGCAGGCCGGAGCGCTCCTATATTGACGGGCCGGAGGGGGCGGCGGTGCAATACTGTCCGGAGACCGGATTTTACTATCTCTTTCTGTCTTATGGTTGGCTGGGAGATGACTACGATATCCGCGTGGGCCGCAGCCGCCAGGTCACTGGGCCTTATCTGGACTATGAGGGCCGCAGCCTGGACGGTGAAGGCTGGGGAATGAAACTGGCGGGGAGCTACCGTTTCCAGGCGGACAGTGCCTGGGCCGCACAGGACGAGCCAGACTGGGAGTTTGCGGGCTTTAGGGGGCCGGGGCACGGCGTGCCCTTTTACGATCCGGTTTCGGAGCAGTATTTCTTTGTACACCATGTGCGGGATGGAGCGGAGGTATTTCGCCGCAGGCAGGGAGACAGAGATTCATTCCGCATGCACTATATGACGGTGCGGCGCATGTTTTTTGTGGACGGCTGGCCCCTTTTCAGCCCTATGCCCTACGCAGGGGAAAAAGGAGATTACCGCCAGCTTGGAAACGGCGTGTCACATGGCGGCGCCATAGGCCCCAAGGGGACGGATGATGAGATACAGTGGGAGTGGCTGCGGTTTAAAGCCCAGGACAACAGCCAGGCTCTGTCGGTATGCGCCCCCCTGCCCGCAGACTTGCCGCGGGAACGGACGCTGGTTTTTGACTGTTTTGACTTTGAAAACAGTCGGGAGAGTCTGGGATTGGCAGGCATCACCGACACAGGGGAAATAATCTGGGGAAAACAGGCAGGCATGTTAAAGAAGATGTTAAAGAAAGTTTGAGAGAGTTTTATGGGACATGATGTCCGCTATGATTTACTCATAAACACAGGAAAGAGGCATGGCACTGCAGGCGGGAGGCAAAGCCGGAGCATGGCTTAGACCAAACCCAAGACATGCGGGGGGGTATAATTATGAGAAAATCATGGACGAACAGCATTATGTGGGGACTGGCAGCGATGGCGCTGGCGTTGACAGCGGCGGTGTGCATTGCCGGCAGTATCAAGAGTCAGGCGGCGGATACATGGGAGACTCGGGAGGCATACTATCAGCAGTTGGAGCGGGAGTATATCGGCCGGGTAAGGGAGTTTTTGGAGGAGCAGGGATACCACAGCAGCGGTGTGACATTGAATCGGATTGTGGATGACGGCCAGAGGAGCTACAAGGTGTTGATACATCACAGCGCGCTGGAGCGATTGGAGGAAGAGGCTTTGGCAGAGGTGCTGGAGCAGATAGAGGGCTTGGGCTTTCAGATTCCGGACTGCAGCTTTACGGCGCAGCTGCTTAGGTAGCCCCGGTGTCGGACGCCGCCAACAAAGAGAGCAGGAGGCAGGGATATGGCAGAGAGATTTATACCCAAAGCGCAGGAGATATACAGACATTTTAAGGGGAATCTATATCAGGTGCAGGCTGTGGCGGAGCACACGGAGACAGGAGAACAGCTGGTAATCTACCAGGCGATGTACGGAGATTTTAAGATATACGCCAGACCGTTGGATATGTTCGTAGGGCTGGTAGATCGGGACAAATATCCAGATGCGGACCAGGTATTTCGCTTTCAGCTACAGGGTCCGGAGGCCGGACGCCAGAGGGCGTCAGAGGACAGAGGTGCCATGACGGAGTCAGAGACCGGAGAACCCCCGGCTGTTTCTAACGTGTCAGCAGAGACTGAGAGAGAGAAGGCTCTTACGGCCGGACTTGCGGCTCCGAAGGATGAGCCAGAGCCGGAGGAGCCGGGAATTGACCCGCTGGTGCTGGAATTTCTGGACGCCCGCACCTATGAAGAGCGCCTGAATGTGCTGGCGGCCCTGCACCACAGGATCACCAATGAGATGATAACCACTATGGCCCTTGGCTGTGACATTGAGGTGGAGGGGGACGATGTGGAGCAGCGCTATGAGGAGCTGAAACAGTGCCTGATCATGAAAGACCGTTTTGAGATTAAGCGGCTGGGGTGACGGAAAATGTCTTAAGCCTGGTCCGCGGTATGCATGGGGATTGCTATGAAATATGAAAACATTGTCAGGGGGCGTTTTGTGGAACGCCCCAATCGCTTTGTGGCCTATGTGGACATTGAAGGCAGGCGGGAGCGAGTGCATGTGAAAAATACTGGACGCTGCCGGGAACTGCTGGTTCCGGACGCTGCCGTCTATCTGGAGCGCAGCGGTAATCCGGCGCGCAGCACGACCTATGACCTGGTGGCGGTGGAGAAGGACGGCCGTATGATTAATATGGATTCCCAGGCCCCTAACAGGGTGGCGCTGGAATGGCTGAAGACCGGGCAGCTTTTTCCAGCGCTGGTTTCTGTTCGCCCGGAGACAGTGTACGGAAACTCCCGGTTTGATTTTTATATTGAAACCGCCTCGGAGAAGATTTTTATGGAGGTGAAAGGCGTCACCCTGGAGGAGAATGGTGAGGCGCGTTTCCCGGACGCTCCCTCAGAACGGGCGGTAAAGCATGTGGAAGAGCTGATTCGGGCCAAACGGGCGGGCTACGGAGCTTATGTGCTTTTCGTTATTCAGATGAAGGGGGTAAGCCATTTGATTCCCAACGCTGTCACGCATCCGGAATTTGCCCAGGCTCTGAAGCGGGCAGCCGAGGCAGGGGTGCAGATTCTGGCCTATGACTGCCATGTGACGGCGGACAGCCTGACCCTTGCGGACGCTGTGCCGGTATATTTGACAGGGTCTGCTCTTTTGGTGAAAAAAACAGGCGAAAATTCAGAAAATATTAAGGAAAATCTAAGAAAAGGAGAGCTGTCAGCGATTGCGGAGCCGCTGCTGAAATGGTATGATACTCACAGAAGAATTCTCCCCTGGCGGGAGGACCCCACGCCCTACCATATCTGGGTATCCGAGATCATGCTGCAGCAGACCCGGGTGGAGGCAGTGAAACCATATTATAAGCGTTTTATGGAAACGCTGCCGGACATTGCCAGTCTGGCACGGATTTCTCAGGAAACGCTGCTGAAATTGTGGGAGGGACTGGGCTACTATTCCCGCGCCCGCAATCTCCAGGCGGCTGCGCGGCAGATTATGGAGGAATACGGAGGGCAGATGCCGGACACCCGTGAAGAGCTGTTGAAACTCAAGGGGATAGGCAGCTACACCGCCGGAGCCATAGCCTCCATAGCCTACGGAAAGAAAGAGCCTGCGGTGGACGGCAATGTGCTGAGAGTGCTGGCCCGGCTGCGCATGGACAGTGGGGAGATCACGGACCCCAAGGTGAGACAGCGGGTAGAGCGGCAGCTGCGGGAGGTTATGAGTCCGCAGCGCCCCGGGGATTTCAACCAGGCTATGATGGATATCGGCGCTCTGGTGTGTGTCCCAGGCGGGCAGCCCCGGTGCGGACAATGCCCTTTGGCGCAGCTCTGCATGGCCCGGGAACAGGGCTGTCAGGATGCATATCCCAGAAAGGCTGCAAAGAGGGGGCGTGTTATAGAGGAGAGGACTGTGCTGGTGATTCAGGACAGCACCCGGACTGTGCTGCGCAGGCGTCCGGCTAAAGGACTGCTGGCGGGTATGTATGAATTGCCCGGCCTGGATGGCCATAAAGCGGCGGAGGAGGTCACCCGCTATCTGGCAGACAGCGGACTGAAAATTTTGAGGATTCAGAAACTGGAGGACAGCAGGCATATTTTTACCCATCGGGAATGGCATATGTGGGCCTACAGGGTCCGGGTGGACGAGCTGGAACCCAGGAGCAGCAGTCAGGAAACGGCGCAGTGGCTGTATGTGGAGCCGGAGGAAATTCGAGAGCGTTATCCGATCCCCTCGGCGTTTGCCGCCTATTTTCCGTACCTATTAGGAAACAAAATATAATATCTAATCAGAACAGGAGCAACACGACATGAAACTTTTATCCATTGCAATACCTTGCTACAATTCAGAGAATTATATGCGTAAATGTATTGAGTCTCTGCTGCCCGGCGGCGAGGACGTGGAGATCATCATAGTGGACGATGGCTCTGAGAGGGACCGCACGGCACAGATCGCGGACGAGTACGCGGCTCAGTATCCCACCATTGTCAAGGCCGTGCATCAGGAGAACGGGGGGCATGGCGCGGCAGTGAACGCAGGCATTGAGAATGCCACCGGTCTGTATTTCAAGGTGGTGGACAGCGACGATTGGGTCAAGGAAGAGGCGTATATGCAGGTGCTGGAGACACTGCGGGAGCAGACGGGCACCAATAGGGTACTGGACATGCTGATCTGCAATTTCGTCTATGAGAAGGAGGGGGAAAAACGCAAGAAGGTTATGAACTATTGGCACATCCTTCCCACGGATCAGCTTTTTACATGGGAGGACTGTCATCACTTTACCAAGGGGCATTATATTCTCATGCACTCGGTGATCTTCCGCACCAAGCTGCTGCGGGAGTGCGGTCTGGCACTGCCCAGGCACACCTTTTATGTGGACAATCTCTATGTGTTTGAACCATTGCCGCATGTGAAAAACATGTATTATCTGGACGTGAATTTCTACAGGTACTATATAGGGCGGGAGGATCAGTCTGTCAACGAGAGTGTTATGATCTCCCGCATTGATCAGCAGATTTGTGTAAATAAACTGATGATTGATTACTTTACGGAGCATGAAGGGGAAATCTGTGAGAATAAGCGTCTGTGTCAGTACATGTACAATTATCTGGAAATCATCACCACGGTATCCAGCGTATTGCTGCTGCGTTCCGGCACCAAAGAGCATCTGGCCATGAAGAGAGAGCTGTGGGAGTATCTGAGGGGCAAGGACAAAAAAGTCTTTAGTTCCATGCGCCGGGGAATCATGGGGGCGACCATGAATCTTCCCGGCCGGGGAGGCCGCAGGCTGGCGGTGGACGCCTACCATATCTGCCAGAAGATATTTAAGTTTAATTAATATAAAAGCGAGATGCATCCCGAATCGAATGTCATCTCGCTTTGTTTGCTTTAACTCTGGGCCTGGGGTCTGGAGTTGCCCCTGCTGCGGAGCGCGCTCTTCATGTTGGCGATCAGATCCTGGCGGTACACCAGCACATACATGGCCGAGGCCATACCCAGTCCGGTCAGCACGTCAAACATGGAGTGCTGTTTGATGAACATGGTGGACAGGATGATGGAAACGCACAGCACCAACGAGGAGTTTCGCAGCCAGCGCTTTTTGCCCAGGCTACAGCGGCACAGGGCCACATGGGCGCCTATGGAGTTGTACACATGAATGCTGGGCCACAGGTTGGTGGGCGTGTCCGTCCGCCACAGGTGAGCCACCATCTGAGAGAACACATTGTCCCGAGGCATAGTGTAGGGGCGCAGGTGGTGTCCATTGGGCCAGAGGGTGGATACAATCAGGAAAACCGTCATGCCCGTAAACAGGAAGATGCATGCCCGCCTGTAATCCGGCTTGCTCTTGAAAAAGAGGAACAGCACCACGGCGCTCACATATATAAACCACAAAAAGTACGGAATCACAAACACTTCGCAGAAGGGGATGTGATCGTCGATGGCCATATGGATCACATGATAATGCTTGGTTACGGTCCGCTCCAAATAGCAGAACCAGGTCATATAGAATATCCCATAGAGTATCAGCGGGATACCATGCTTATACTTCTGATAGAATTGATTCATCTTTTCCATAATTAGTATTGATCCCCGTTTCTCAAAGAAAGATAGTATTAACGCTCCTAAATATAGCACAAATATATCTTTTTTCAAGAGGAAAAATACAAAATTAAGAAAATATGAGGTTTTTTTAAGATTTTCTTCAGATATACATTTGCAGGGCCTGGCGCTGGCATGTGACGACCAGCCGGTCGCTGCGGCGCTCTACCTCTCCGTCCGTGTGCACCCACAGAGGGGCGGAGGTCTGTATCTCCACCTTCTGCGCGCGGTAGGCGGTGATGCCCCGGAACATATAGTGTTTGCCGAAAAAGGCGGTGGGCAGCGCCACCAGGATCAGCGCCTTGGATAAATCTCCCACCACACACAGGTCCAGCAGGCCGTCCCTGTAGTCGGCCTGGGGCGCAAACTTAAAACCGCCGCCCTCGTACATATGATTCATGAAGGCTATGAACAGAATTGTGCGTATGGAAATGGGCTCGCCGTCGTCCAGGCGAATCTGGCAGGATACGGCTCTGGCGGCGAAGAGCTGTTTCAGGGCAATTCCCAGATAGGTCAGCTTGCCCAAGCCAATTCTGTTGAGAAATCCTTTCATATTCGAGCGGTTGGTCTCCTCGCAGACCGCCGCGTCAAAGCCGATGCCGCTGCTGACAATAAAGCGGTGGCTGCTGCCGTCCCCGTAGGTGGTAGTGCCGATATCCACGGCTGTGGTGTCCTCCGTCTCCAGAATCCGTTTCAACGCCTTCAGCGGCTCCCGGGGAATGGGCATATCTCTGGTGAAATCATTGCCGGAGCCGATGGGAATGTAGCCCAGCGCCACCCGTGAGAGGTCCTCGATTCCCTGCAGGGCCTCGTCCATGGTGCCGTCTCCGCCCAGAATCACAATGCGGTGAGGGACATCGGATTCGGCGGAGGAGATTTCTGCGGCCAGGCGCGTGATATCCCCTGCTTTGCCGGAAAAATGGGCTTTATAAGGAACGCCGGAGGCTTGCAGATAAGGTTCTATGACCGTGTCCCAAAGTTTTTGCCCTTTACCGGAGCGGGATACAGGATTCAATATAAAATGATATACAGCTTTTTCCATGGCATTCTCCTTTGGCATGGGGACGGTGAGGATCGAACTCACAACTCGCCGGGAACAAGATTCCCCGCCACGTTACCAATTTCGTCACATCCCCGCTAAAAATTGATGTTCCAGACTGATGGTTCGATTTTATCATATTGCCCAGAGTTTCGCAAGGCCGGGCTATCCTGCAAAAGTCCCCAGAAAATCCTTGCAAACTGCGATAGATATGTTATACTTCTATATGTATGTGCATTTTTAGGATGATTTTAGGAAAAACAGCAAAAGCAGGAGGAAAGCATATGTATTCATTAGACGAAGTGAGAAACGTCGATCCCGAGATCGCGCAGGCCATTGAGGATGAGCAGGCCCGGCAGAACAGCCATATTGAGCTGATCGCGTCCGAGAACTGGGTGAGCAAGGCAGTGATGGCGGCTATGGGCAGCCCGCTGACCAATAAGTATGCGGAAGGGTATCCGGGCAAGCGGTATTACGGCGGCTGCGACTGTGTGGATGTGGTGGAGAATCTGGCCATTGAGAGGGCCAAAAAGCTGTTTGGCTGCGACTATGCCAATGTGCAGCCCCACTCCGGCGCGCAGGCCAACATGGCGGTGCAGTTTGCCGTGTGCAAGCCCGGTGACACCATTATGGGCATGAACCTGGACCATGGCGGACATCTGACCCACGGCAGCCCGGTCAACATGTCGGGAAAATACTTCCACATCGTTCCTTACGGCGTCAATGACGAGGGCTTTATCGACTATGACCGGCTGCGTGAGATTGCTCTGGAGGCCAAGCCGAAGATGATTATTGCCGGAGCTTCCGCATATGCCAGAACCATAGATTTCAAGAAATTCCGTGAGGTGGCGGACGAGGTGGGCGCCGTGCTGATGGTGGATATGGCGCACATTGCCGGACTGGTGGCGGCAGGCCTTCATCCCAGCCCCATTCCCTATGCGGATGTGGTGACCACCACCACCCACAAGACCCTGAGAGGTCCCAGAGGCGGTCTGATCCTGTGCAACCAGGAGGCGGCCGACAAGTATAACTTTAACAAGGCGATTTTCCCCGGCATTCAGGGTGGTCCTCTGATGCATGTGATCGCTGCCAAGGCAGTTTGTTTCCAGGAGGCCCTCACCGATGAGTTTAAGGCGTACCAGCAGGGCATTGTGGACAACGCCCAGGCGCTGTGCAAGGGATTGCTTAGCCGTGATATTAAGATTGTCTCCGGCGGCACGGACAATCACCTGATGCTGGTTGACCTGACCAACTATGGCCTGACGGGCAAGGCGGTGGAAAAGCTGCTTGACGCGGCTCATATTACCTGCAATAAAAACACGATTCCCAACGATCCCCAGTCGCCCTTTGTAACCAGCGGCGTGAGACTGGGAACTCCTGCCGTGACCTCCCGGGGCATGAACACAGAGGATATGGACCGGATCGCGGACGCCATTGCCATGGTGATAAAGGGCGGCGAGGAGAAGATTCCCGCAGCCAGAGCCATCGTACAGAGCCTGACTGACAAGTATCCCTTAATTTAGGGGACATGCGGAACTCTAAACAGCATGTTTCCGGATGGCGCACTGAACAACATATGGACGTCAAAGCGGCCAGATGTTGTTCACCAAGCCTGTGTGCCAGTAGGGAATATGCGGAACTCTAAACAGCATGTTCCCGAATGGCGCACTGAACAACATATGGACGTCAAAGCGGCCAGATGTTGTTCACTATGCCTGTGTGCCAGTAGGGAATATGCGGAACTCTAAACAGCATGTTCCCGGATGGCGCACTGAACAACATATGGACGTCAAAGCGGCCAGATGTTGTTCACCAAGCCTGTGTGCCAGTAGGGAATATGCGGAACTCTAATAGGAGGCGGAAATGAAAAGAAATAAATCGCTTATTTTGACGCTTATATGCGCTGTGACTATAGGTATGTCCGGCTGCGGCACGGGCGCTCAGGTGGGCGGTCCGGTGGACAGAGACCTGGATGCGGAGGGGTATACCCAGGAGGAGAGCAGCCAGCGCCGGGAAAGCTCGGAGGACAGCGGTTCCGAGACGGGAAACGCTCCGCAGGAGAGCGCGCCACAGGAGAGTACCGGAGAGCTGAACGAGTTTGGTCTGGACGAGGAGACCATGGAGATTCTCAAGTACAATATCTATGTGGAGCTGAACAATACGATTGTGGAGGTCATGGACAACATCGACAACTATTTTCTGGTGGTGGACACTGCGGAGGAGTTCCGTTTCCGGGATGACGCGGAGTACAGCTATGGCTACCGCATCAAGGGCTTTAACATGGACGCGGTGGAGGATGCGGAGCTGGTGTACAATATGGCTCCCGCCTTTGAGACTCTGGATGGACTGGTGGCGGATATGCTGCCCTCCATGCGGGAGATTATGGAGACCTTTGACGCCATAGACGACTCCGAGTACACCTATGAGCAGAACCAGTACCAGCAGCCCAAGGAAAACCACGCCCGGCTAATGGCATGCCTGGATGAGTTTACCGCATATGCCTACGAATATCTGAATCAGATAGATATTATAGCGGACGAGAGAAACGCGATCCAGGAGGCGAGAATGCTGGAGGAGGGCAGGCTGATTATCTACTATTACAGCCACATGCTGACGCTGGCATCGGATATTCTGGATGAGATTTACGACCAGGGCATAGATGACTACAACCTGATAGAGCTGGATCTGACGCCGATATATCCACTGTTTGAGGAGATGCAGGAGACGGCGGCAGCCTACGACGAGGCGGTCAGCGATAACAATCAGCTGATGATGGAATCCCTGTCCAACCGTCAGGTGTACGCGGGTAACTGGAACAGTCTGATACAGGCCTTTGAGTATATGATCAAACAGGTGGAGAGCGGAGTGGCCTATGAGGACCCTTCCGGAGAGTATCTGGGCGGTTTGCAGCACATCTATGTGGTGCTGTCGGATAAGGTTGACCACTACAACGGTATCTTTGTGGAATAAGCTGAGAAAATTCTGCGAATTGGGGCTTGCGTTTAATACGGGTTCATGCTAAAATATCTTTCGTTGACGTACAAATGTGCGCGGGAGAAACACATTATGAAAGACAATGTCAAGTACTATATGGTGCGGAAGAAAGCCATTCCGGAGGTGCTTTTGAAGGTGGTGGAGGCCAAGAGTCTCCTGGAGTCCGAGAAAGTGGATACCATACAGGAAGCGGCGGATGCGGTGGGCATCAGCAGGAGTTCCTTTTATAAATATAAGGACGACATATTTGAATTTCACGACAATGCCCGGGGAACCACGATCACCCTGACGATGCAGATGGATGACGAGCCGGGGCTATTGTCGGATGTGTTGAAGATTATTGCGGAGTTTGGCGGGAATATCCTGACGATTCACCAGAGTATCCCGATCAATGGGGTGGCGTCTCTGAGCATCAGTATTCAGGTATTGCAGACCACCGGGGACGTGACCCGGATGATGCAGGAGCTGGAGAGTCAAAGCGGCGTACACCATGTGATGATTCAGGCAAAAGAGTGATGGCTGCCGGGCAGCAGAATGTGAGGAAGATATGATTTATGTAGCGGTATTGGGATATGGCACTGTGGGAAGCGGTGTGGTGGAGGTCATTGAAAAGAATAAGGACATGGTGAACAAGAAGTCCGCGGCAGAACTGGAGATCAAGTATATTCTGGATCTGCGGGATTTCCCCGGAGACCCATACGAGCAAAAAGTGGTGCATGATGTAAATGTTATTCTGGATGATCCCGATGTGACCATTATCTGTGAGACCATGGGCGGGGTGAAACCGGCATATGATTTTACCAGAGCCGCGCTGGAGAGGGGCAAGAGCGTATGTACCTCCAACAAGGAGCTGGTGGCCAGCCACGGTCCGGAGCTGCTGCAGATTGCCCGCGAGCATAGCTGCAACTATCTTTTTGAGGCCAGTGTGGGCGGCGGCATCCCCATTATCCGCCCGCTGAACTATTCGCTGACCGCAGAGAAACTGGAGGCCATCACAGGTGTTTTAAACGGCACCACCAACTATATTTTGACCAAGATGGAGAGAGAGGGCGCGGATTTTGCCGCCACTCTGAAGAAAGCCCAGGAGAAAGGGTATGCGGAGCGCAACCCCGAGGCGGATATAGAGGGCTATGACGCCTGCCGCAAGATTGCGATTCTGTCCTCGCTGATGACCGGACAGAATGTGTCATATGAGAATATATACACGGAGGGGATTTCCAAAATCACGGCAGACGATTTTGTCTATGCCAAAGCCGCAGGCAGATCCATCAAACTGCTGGCCATGAGCAAGGACACCCCGGAGGGAACGCTGGCGATGGTGGCTCCCTGCATGATTACGCAGGAAAATCCGCTCTATATGGTCAGCGGCGTATTTAACGCAGTCTGTGTGCGGGGCAATATGCTGGGTGATTCCATGTATTATGGAAAGGGTGCGGGAAAGCTGCCCACCGCCAGCGCTGTGGTGTCCGATGTGGTGGATTGCGCCAGACATCAGGGCAAGACCATCATGTGTTTCTGGAACCGGGAAGAGGCAAAGCTGGTGGATATCGGCGATGTGGAGAGAAAATTCTTTGTGAGGGCCAGGAGCGAGGCGGCAGCGGAGATTGAAGAGACATTCCCGGGGGCGGAGAGAATCGAGGTAGAGAGCAGAACCCAGGATTGCGGTTATTTTATTCCCCCTATGAAAGAGAAAGAATTCGCGGCAAAGTATGAATCTCTGGGCGACAGAGTGTTGAGCAGAATCCGTCTGGAGGGATAGACGGCGTATTATAAAGAGAATCGAGGAAGGTTATTATGAGGAAGGTAGTGAAATTCGGCGGCAGTTCTCTGGCGAGCGCTGGGCAGTTTAAAAAGGTAGGAGATATCATCCGCTCGGACGAGGAGAGAAAGTTTGTAGTGCCCTCCGCGCCCGGCAAGCGTTTTGACAAGGATACCAAGGTTACGGATATGTTGTATGGCTGCTATGCTTTGGCGGAAGCGGACCAGAATTTTGGCGCTGAGTTACAGGCCATCAAGGCCCGTTATCAGGAGATTATCGACGGGCTGGGACTCTCCCTCTCTCTGGAGAAGGAGTTTGACGTCATTGAAAAGATGTTTCGGGATAAGGCTGGCAGCAACTACGCCGCCTCCCGGGGCGAATATCTGAACGGCATCATTATGGCCGAGTACCTGGGATATGAGTTTATTGACGCGGCGCAGGTAATCTTTTTTGACGAGAATGGGAATTTCGATGCAGACAGAACCAACGAGGTGATGTCCGCCAGACTGGCGGACTGTAAGGCGGCAGTGATCCCCGGCTTTTACGGCGCAATGCCGGACGGCACGGTAAAGACCTTCTCCAGAGGCGGATCGGATATCACCGGCTCCATTGTAGCCAAGGCTGTCAAAGCGGATGTATACGAGAACTGGACGGATGTGTCGGGGGTTTTGGTTACTGATCCCCATATCATAGATAACCCGGAAGCTATTGACGTGATTACATACCGGGAGCTTAGGGAACTTGCGTATATGGGATTTCCGGTGTTGCATGAAGACGCGATCTTTCCGGTGCGCCAGCAGGGGATTCCCATCAATATCCGTAATACCAACGCCCCAGAGGACAGCGGTACATGGATCGTGGGCAGCACCTGTCAGAAATCCAGATTTGTAATCACCGGCATTGCTGGTAAAAAGGGGTTCTGCGCGGTAAATATTGAAAAGGATAAGATGAACTCCGAGATTGGTTTTGGCCGCAAGGTTCTGCAGGCTTTTGAGGACAATGGTATCTCCTTTGAACATATGCCTTCCGGTATTGATACGCTGACGGTGTTTGTCCATCAGGATGAGTTCATGCACAAGGAGCAGAAGGTGGTGGCGGCTCTTCACCGCCTGGCGGAGCCGGATTCCATTGAGATCGAGTCCGACCTGGCTCTGGTTGCCGTGGTAGGTCGTGGTATGAAGTCCACCCGGGGCACAGCGGGCCGCATTTTCTCGGCTTTGGCTCATAACAATATAAACGTGAAAATGATCGATCAGGGTTCCTCCGAGCTGAACATCATTATCGGCGTGACGAACGACGACTTTGAGAATGCCATCCGCGCAATTTATGATATTTTTGTGATTGCGCAGCTATAAAATAAATTCTCCTTTCCGGATCTGAACACTTTCCCGAAAAGGAAGAATAAATGCAATAAACGAGTTGCCCGGAAAAATACTGCTCCGGGCAGCTTTTTCTGTATATAGAGGGGAGAATCTTACTGAATATAGCGATAAATCTGCGCAAAATTGTTAAAATTTGGAAATATAAGGCGAATTTTGAAAAAAATAAATTTTTTTTGCAAAAATGTGTTGACAAATAGAAAATACCTGCTATAATAAAATCATACAAAAGAAAAAGAGACAAAACAAACGATTCCAAAATAAACATAGGAGGAAGGGCCAATGTACTAATGATAACGGAATCAAAAAATACAATACGGAGGTATAGACCATTGGAGAGCATAGTTTAGAAGAAAGCGCATCAAGAACGAGTTGATGGGCTTTCTTCATGTACTGGAAATCTCCAATTCTTAATTTTACAAAAAAAAGTATTTTTATGTAGAAAAATGACGGCCGATGGGGTATACTTTTGCTGTATGCGCGATGTGGTGAGCAGTGTGAACGAAGAAAGGCTATGAATACAGATGGATAATCGGCAGGATAAATTGCAGCAGCAGAGGGACGCACGGAGAAAGAGGAGACAGCGCAACCAGATACTGGCATATGCCACGCTGCTGTTGCTGATTGCCCTTATGGCTGTGGGCATTGTGATTGGGGTCAAATATCTGACCCAGTGGCAGGAGCAAAAAAGGCAGGAAGAGCAGGCACAGCAGGAGAGTATACAGTCTTCCCTGGAGCAGCAGATGAAGGAGGAAGAGGAGAGCATCGAAGCGCCGCCGGAGGTGCCGGAGGCGACCCCTGAGCCGATACCTGAACTGACTCCGGAGGAAAAGTTGGACGGGGTTATTAACTCCATGATTGACGCCATGCCTTTGGAGGACAAGATATCGGGACTATTCTTTGTCACTCCGGAGTCCATCACCAATGTGGAGACTGCGGTGAGGGCGGGGGATGGTACCAGAGAGGCACTGATCCAATACGCTGTGGGCGGAATTATCTATGACAAAAAGAATATCCGGGACGCGGAGCAGTTCCGGGGGATGCTGAACAATACGGAACTGTACAGTAAGTATCCGATTTTTCTCGGTATAGAAGAGGAGGGGGGCAGTGTCAGCCCTCTTGCAGCGGTGGGATTGATAGACAAACAGTCCTCTGCGGCCGACATTGGATCCAGCGGAGACGCGGGAGCCGCATACCAGGCCGGATCTGGGCTGGGCACGGGGCTGGCCTCTTACGGCATCAATGTGGATTTTGCTCCGGTGGCGGACCTGGCCAATGTGGAGGGCAGCGTGATGGCTGCCAGAGCTTACGGCAGTGATGCAGCGGCGGTGACGGCTTATGTGAACAATATGATAAGCGGCCTGCAGGAGCAGGGTGTGACTGCGTGCATAAAGCATTTTCCCTGTGGCGGCGGTACGGCCGCAGATACGCATGAGGGACTGGCAGTGTCGGACAGGACTGCGGAGGAGCTGCACAGCCAGGAGCTGACAGTGTATCAGGGCAGTATAGATTCGGGTGTACAGATGATTATGGTGGGGCATACGGCAGTTCCCTCCTTGACGGGGGATAATACGCCGGCGTCTCTTTCCAGCGGGATTGTAACGGATCTGCTGCGGGGTGAGATGGGATACCGGGGTGTGGTGATTACGGATGCCATGGACATGAAAGCGATTTCTGAGTACTACAGCTCCGGCCAGGCAGCAGTTCTGGCTCTGAAAGCGGGCTGCGATATGATACTGATGCCGGAGGACTTTGAGGAGGCTCATGCGGCCATACTGGCGGCAGTTCAGGATGGAACGATTTCTGAGGAGCGTATCAATGACGCTCTGCGCAGAATCTACCGCATCAAATGTGCCGACAGACTGGATATGGGAGAGTAGAGGAGATATGACTGTAGCGAGCATAATAATTGCGCTGTTTATTACGCAGTCTATAAGGTCTATACAACTAATTCATGTCAGACGCTAGGTTGTTCGGGGTATGGCAGAGAAGTATATAGGGATAATTGGGAAGGTCTGGTACACGGCGCGGACAAGTAAGGGGGCATCATGAAAAACGGGACAAAACAAAGGGGATATTGCCTGCTTATGCTGATTCTGTCTATGACTATGTATTCATGCGGACTTCGGGAGAACCCGGAGTCCGTTTTAAGTGAGAGGGATGATACCATAGTTCCGGTGGCTGCGTTTCAGGATATGGATTTACCTGTTCCACTGTCTTCATTTCGAGCTTATACCTTTAATAACAGATGGTTTTATGCTGCTGCTCCCACCTCCTTTGATAGAGAGACACAGCGGGGCCGTTGGTCCGTTTACCGGGGGCCGGCGGCGGATGTGTTCGAGCCGGAGATTATCGCTGAGAGTGAAGGCGGAAATCTCCTCGCTTTGCTTGCGGACAGGCAGGATAACTTTTTTCTGTTCATGCAGCAGGGAACAGAGAATTATTCCCTGACAAAGTATGACAACGACGGAAAAATGCAATGGAATCAGGAGTATTCGGCATCACAACTGTCGGACAGGGGACAGCGCCTTGCGCAAGGCATTGTCACGGAAGACGGCAGGGTGATACTTTACGACTGCGGGGTGAATGGCAGCGTTTTTATAATGGGTGCGGACGGCAGCTTTCAGGGAATGTTTTCCCCGCCGCTGGATAATCTGGAAGGGATCGCAGAGGGGCAGGGGGGCCGGGTATACGGATATTGTCTCACGGGAGAGGAACCGGTCTTTGCGGATATAGAAAATCCGGGGAAAAAGTATGTATGTCCGATCACGCCTCTGCGGGTATATGGAGGATGTGAGGACGGTATATATCTGCGCACGAAAGTGGGCCTGTGGAAATATGCCCCGGAGACGGGAGTGACGGAGCGACTGTGGCTGTGGGACGATGAATATGTGCAGATAGAGGGCAGCCAGGTATGTTATATTTCCAGAGGGGAGGAAAACATCGGCCTTGTGTGTGAGACACCGGACAGAGAAAGAGGGGGCAGGGGAGGACAGCTTACCTTTGTTACCGTCAGTTTCGGAGATCGCCATGACTATCCGGAAAAGCAGGTGGTGACTCTGGGCCGTTCCTTTTATCAGCGCTTTGAGGAGTACAGCGGTCATCACACGGAGGATCTGGTGCGGTTGTATAACAGGCAGAGCAGGAGATACAGGGTGGTAATTCTTCAGCCGGATGAGGAGGTACTTTCAGGAAACGCAAGAGAGGAATTTATGGGGAATCTGGAATTACAGCTTATACGGGGAGAGGGGCCGGATCTGATCGAACCCCAGGGATTGAATGTGGACAGTCTGGCAGCCAAGGGGGCTTTTGAGGATCTGACACCATATTATCAGGCCAGCGATGCTGTGAGCAGCGAAGAGATTCTGGAACCGGTGAGAGAGGCCGGAAAGGTAATGGGGCAGGATATGGTGGTCATACCGGCGTTCTATATGCATTCCATGCTTTCCAGGGTGGAAATAGAGCCGGCGGAGTGGACGCCTCCGCGTTTTCTGGAGACAGTACAGGGAGACGGCGGAAATATATATCCTGTAGTGAGTCAAAGAGATGCGCTTTGGTATTGCATGGGAGTAAATATTGACGGGTATTTCGTGGATTACGGGAAAAGGGAATGCTATTTTGACAGGGAAGAGTTTGGCTGGATTCTGGAGAGATGCGGCAGCTGGGAGGCAGAGCTGCCCTCCCCTGTTGTCATGGACAGCATAGAAACGCTGGAGGCACAGATAAACGATATGGCTTTCACAGAGCCGGAGTGGTTGTTGAAAAGCATAGGGATCAACCGTATGCAGAATGTGATGCAGTATAATGAAGAAGGGGCCTTCTGGCTGGGATTTCCTGGATGGAACGGTGCGGAGACACAGCTTAGAGTGAGAGATGCCTTTGTCATGAACAGCGCGTCAGATAATAAAGAGGGCGCCTGGGATTTTCTGGAATTCATACTGTCCCGGGAACTGCAGGACAGTATAGACTGGGATTTCCCTGTCAGGCGTGACAGCTTTGAGGCATATCTGTCTGCTTCCTATATGAAACCGGAAAACAATTCCACAATATTTGGGGACGTGTATGAGAAAACCCGCAATCCCACACGGGAAGAGTATGATCTGGTCTGGGGGATGCTGGATCGGGCGGTATACCAGCCATCCGGCTATTTTTTCACTGACAATCCAGTCCGCGTCATTCTGGAGGAGGAGAGCAATATGTATTTCGCCGGGGACGCCGCTTTGGAGGATACTGTGAGAAAGATACAGAACAGAGTAAAGCTGTATCTGGATGAATTATAGGTTTTACAATTTGCTATTCCAACATGACAGCCATCATCACGCTTGACACAAACTTTCACAAAATAACAGTTGACAAACGACAGATACTATTGTATAGTATATTTTGTTCAGAGCAATCTGACGTATGCGCGAGTGGCTCAGCGGTGGAGCACCTCCTTGCCAAGGAGGGGGTCGCGGGTTCGATTCCCGTCTCGCGCTCTCTTTAATTCCTTTTTTGGAAATATGTATCTGCGGTATGGTTGTACAAAAAAAGCTTTCATCGCAAAATTGAAAGAGCGTTGATTTTCAACGTTCTTTTTTGTACGCGTGCCCATAAAGTTGTAGACAATATTAAAAAATTTGTAAATATGGAAAAAAGTTGTTGACAAGAGGGCGTAAAGGGTTTAGAATTCCTTGTAAACCGATAGGAATTATATAAAATGAAAGCGAGGTACATAGTATGAGTAAAAAAGTGTATGCGGAGAGAGACCTGAGATTTGAGACGCTGCAGCTCCATGTGGGGCAGGAGCAGCCCGACCCGGTGACGGACGCCAGAGCCGTTCCGATTTACCAGACCTCCTCCTATGTGTTCCGCGACAGTGACCATGCGGCTGCCAGGTTCAATCTCAGCGACGCAGGCAATATTTACGGCAGATTGACCAATCCTACGGAGGATGTGTTTGAACGGAGAATAGCGGCCTTGGAGGGGGGCGTGGCAGCTCTGGCGGTAAGCTCAGGCGCGGCGGCCATCGCGTACACTTTTCAGAATCTGGCCCATGGAGGAGATCATATTGTAGCAGCCAAGAACATTTATGGCGGCACATATAATCTGCTGGCTCACACCCTGACAGAATACGGCATCAGCACCACCTTTGTGGACCCTTTTAACTATGAGGAGGTGGAGGCTGCCATTCAGGACAACACCAAGGTACTGTTCATTGAGACTTTGGGCAATCCGAATTCCGATGTGGTGGATATTGAGAAATTGGCGGACATTGCCCATGCCCACCGTATACCCTTGGCGATAGACAATACCTTTGCTACCCCCTATCTGGTGAGGCCTATTGAGTATGGCGCTGATATCGTGGTGCATTCCGCTACCAAATTTATTGGCGGCCATGGCACTACGATCGGAGGTGTGATCGTGGACAGCGGCAAATTTGACTGGGAGTCCAGCGGCAAGTTCCCCTCCCTGACGGAGCCGAATCCCAGCTATCACGGCGTCAGCTTTACCAAGGCCGTAGGTCCGGCGGCTTTCGTGACCAAGATTCGGGCCATTTTACTGCGAGACACCGGGGCCACCCTGTCGCCTTTCCACGCCTTTATCTTTTTGCAGGGGCTTGAAACGTTGTCTTTGAGAGTGGAGCGTCATGTGGAGAATGCGCTGAAGGTGGTGAAGTATCTGGAAGGTCACCCTCATGTAGAGAAGGTGCATCATCCCTCCGTGTCCGACGATCCGGAGCAGCAGGAGCTGTACCGGAAATACTTCCCCAACGGGGGAGGTTCCATCTTTACCTTTGAGATCAAGGGCGACGACCGGAAAGCCAAGGATTTTATCGACAATCTGGAGCTGTTCTCCTTGCTGGCCAATGTGGCGGATGTGAAGAGTCTGGCGATTCATCCGGCCTCCACCACCCATTCCCAGTTAAGCCAGGAGGAACTGGCGGACCAGGGCATCAAGCCCAACACGATCCGTCTGTCCATCGGCACCGAGCATATTGAGGATATTATTGAGGATTTGGACGAGGCGTTTAAGGCAGTATTTTCCGAGTGAAAAAGATTTATAGAAAATTTTTGCAAAAATTCAAAAAATTTGTTTGCATTTTCGGCAAGCTGTGTTATACTAGCTCTATGGGGCATTAGCGCAGCTGGGAGCGCGCCACACTGGCAGTGTGGAGGTCACGGGTTCGAGTCCCGTATGCTCCACGATATGCTTTACAGGATAGAAGAGAGCCGCAAAATATAGCTTTGCGGCTCTTTTATGTGTATTTTATCAACCGACCAATTCTTATACGCATTGTATGAGCCGGAATCAAGATTTTTATGCGCGAATCCTTTTCCGCAGCAGCAGCAGCGCCGCCACATTGGGCAGCACCATCACGGCGTTGACCAGATCAGTACATTCCCACACCAGGCGCATGGGAATCACGGCTCCCACATAGATCATGACAATATATACCAGCTTGTAGTGGGGGATAGCCGCAGGCCCCCAGAGGAATTCCGCGGCTTTCTCTCCCATATAAGACCAGCCGATTAAGGTAGTCAGAGCAAAAGCGGCCAGAGAGAGGGACAGGAAGACTTCGCCGTCCAGGGGCAGCCCCCAGGCGGACAGAAGGGGCAGGGAGCGGAAAGCGGCGGCAGCCAGTCCCGTCTCATTCACGCCTGCCAGGGAGTCGGGGTGCAGCAGCATATTGGCGACTATGACCAATCCGGTCAACAGACACATGACCACAGTATCCCAGAACACGGCGGTCATGGACACATAGGCCTGGTAGGTGGGGGAGGAGGCGTCGGAGGAGGCGGCGCCGATGGCGGAGGTTCCGATTCCCGCCTCGTTGGTGTACAGACCTCTTGCAATGCCGTAGCGCGCCGCCAGCATCAGACCACCTCCCGCCGCGCCGCCCAAGGCTGCCCGGGGAGAAAAGGCACTTTCCAGAATGTACAGGCAGGCGGGTCCCAGGGCGCTGCGAAAGCGCCAGAGCAGGGCCAGACAGCCCGCTATGTAGAGCAGCCCCAGCACAGGCACCAGTCTCATGCAGACCCGGCTGATGCTGCGGATGCCGCCGATCAGCACCAGGCCAGTGACAACGGCGGCGGCAATACCCACCAGGTGCGGGGAGAGTCCCCAGGTCAGAGAGGTGGTCTGGGTCAGGGAATTGGCCTGTGTGGTGCAGCCCACGCCAAAGGCCGCCGCCACTGTGCAGACCGCGTAAAAACATGCCAGGGGTTTGCAGTGCAGTCCGTCGCGGATAACATACATGGGACCTCCGATATGGTGGCCATCGGCGTCCTGCTGCCGGTAGAGTACGCCCAGATAACATTCCGCGTAGGCCGTGGCCATGCCCAGTACGCCGGTGAGCCAGCACCACAGCACCGCGCCGGGGCCGCCCAGCGCCACCGCCGTGGATACGCCGATGATGTTGCCGGTGCCCAGAGTTGCCGCCAGGGTGGTGGCCAGCGCGCCAAAGGGGGAAACCTGGTGGCGGTCTGCGGTCTCCCCGGCGGGCTGCGGCCGCAGGGACATGCGGATGGCTTTGCCTATATGCCGCTGGGGCACATGCAGATGGATGGTAAAATACAGGTGGACGCCTGAGAGCAGGAGCAGAAGAGGTCCGTTCCACAGGAATTGATTGACGGTGGATAGCAGTTTCACAGAAAATCCTTTCGGGCGCGCAAGCAATTGCCCGTTATTGTACAGCTTTCTATAATATATGGACATTGTCTCTCTCATATGACCAGACCAGTGCGCTGATAGTCTCATATTTATTTTGTCCGTCTCCACACCCGGCTGGGCTGGGCCTGAAAGGTGGGATAGCGAAACAGCAGGGTTTTCAGGGCCTTCCAGTTAAAGGGGAACAGAGGCCAGAGATAGCTGTAGCCTCCGTAGGTGGGGGTGGTGGCGATGGACAAATCCACCAGCGCCAGACCCATAAGAAAGCCCCACAGGCCCCCAATGCCAGTGACTAAAATCAGGAACAGCCGATAGAGCCGCAGTCCGTCGGCAAACTCGGTGCTGGTCAGGGACAGGGTAGCCAGCAGCGTCACCGCCGCGTAGAACAGCACTTCCACGGCGGCCCAGTTCAGTTCCACAGCGATGTCCCCGATAATCAGCCCGCCCACAATGGACAGGGAGCCGGAGAAACGGCTTGTGCTGTGGGCGGCGGAATATTTGAACAAGTCCAATATGAATTCCACTGCCAGCACATAGAAAAAGACGGTGACAGGCCCTGCGTCGGCGCTATCCAGCAGATGATACCGGGCGGAAATATCTGGGAAATGCGCGGTCAGCAGCAGATACAGGGGCATCAGCACCAGGCTTACCAGAATGCAGGCAAAACGCGCCAGCCTAAAGTAGCTGCCCACCAGAGGGCTGCTGTAATAATCGTCCGGACTCTGGGTAAACTGAAAGATGGTGCTGGGAAGAATCAGCACAGTGGGAGAATTGTCCACAATAAGCAGCACATGCCCTTCCATCAGGTAGCTGCAGGCTACGTCTGGCCGCTCTGTCAGGTGCATGCTGGGCAGAGGATTGTACCAGCGTTTTTTCACCAGCAGCTCCTCCAGGCTTTTTGTGCCCATGGTCAGACTGGTGACTTGAAGGCGGGACAGGCTCTCCAAGGCCCGCTCTACCAGCTCCGGGTCAGCCCGGTCATCCACATAGGCCAGCGCCACATCCGTCTTGCTGTCCGTGCCCACGGAGCACAGCCGGAAGGTCAGCCGGGGAGAACGAATTCGGCGGCGTATCAGATTAGCGTTGAAAAGCATGGTTTCCACAAATCCGTCCCTGGCTCCCCGCAGCACCGGTTCCGCGTCCGGTTCGGATATACCGCGGGTGGGATAGCTGCGCACATCCAGAATCAGCGCCTGGTCAAAGCCGTCCACCAGCAGCACTACCGGACCGCTGAGGAGCTGGCGCAGGAGCTTATCCCAGTCGGATTCCAACTGTACCTGGGCGTAGCCGATGCGGGCGGACATATATTGCTGTAACTGCTCCACCACACTGTCCCGCATGTACCCGGGATTTTGCAGATCGGAAAAAATGCGCTGCAGGACTTCGGTCTTGCACATGCCGTTGACGCCCAGCAGATAGGCTCTGGTCTCCCCCAGGAGCAGCTCTCTGGTGATAATGTCAAAGCTGGAGCCGATGGGCAGCAGGCGGTGGGCGGCAGCTATATTTTCTTCCAGGGATGTGGCTAGTTTCATGGTAAGGTCTCCTCCCTATTTGAGTTTCGCAAGTTATACAATTCTCCTTTTAGTATAGCTTTGCGGGGCAAAACTATACGCGCTCATCAGGTACAAAGCAGTTTACAGATGGCGGGTGAGGCGGTATACTAATAAAGAAAACAAGGTATTTTCACAAAAAAGGGGCTGACGGACATGGAAGATATTTTACAACAGATTGACAGACTTTTGGAGGAAAATAAAGGGGCCCAGGCGCAGGCGCTGATGGAGCATGGCCTGGAGAGAGCGCTGGAGAGGGGGGACCGGAGCGGCGCGGTGACGCTTTTGAATGAACTCATCGGCTTTTGCCGGGAGACGGGGCAGGCGGAGAAATCCTACTATTATGGGGAGACGGTGTTAAATCTCCTTCAGGATATGGGACTTGCCGGGACGCTGCCCTTTGCCACTTCGGTGCTGAATATAGCCAGCGCCTACCGGGCGGGAGGGCGTCTGGAGGACGCCATGACCTGCTACCGGGCGGTGGAGCAGATATATGGTCAGATTCTGGAGCCGGATGACATGCTGGTGGCCAGTCTGTACAACAATAAGGCGCTGCTGTACCAGGAGATGGGAGAGTTTGAGGCGGCGGGTTCCTATCTGGAGCGGGCACTGGAGATCGCCCTGCGCCATCCGGAGCGCTATTATGAACAGGCCAGCAGCTATGCCAACCTGGCGGCCACTTATCTGCAGCTAGGCAAAAAGGAGCAGGGGGCTGACTGCTTTCAGAGGGCGATCGCGCTGTTTGAGTCCCATGGAATCCGGGACGCCCATTACTGCGCGGCGCTTTCGTCCATGGCGGCCTACCTGTTTCAGCAGGGAGAGTACGACAGGGCGGAGGAGTATTTTGTCCGAGCCATGCAGGGGGTGGAGGAGAGTTTGGGCAGAACAGAGGCCTACCATCGGCTGCGGGAGAACGCGGAGGCGTGCCGCAGAGCCAGACAGGAACAGGAAGGAGCGCAGGGGGGCGGCTCTGATGCCGACGGACGGGGCACTGCTTTGAATAAGGCGGCAGAGCAGAGCGGACAGCCGCAGCCGGGGCAGCAGGTCAGCGGTATGGAGTTGAGCCGGGCCTACTATGAGACCTGCGGGCGGGCCATGATTCATGAGAAATTCCCGGAGTACGAGAGCCGGATTGCCGTGGGACTGGTGGGCGAAGGTTCGGACTGCTTTGGCTATGACGATGAAACCTCCCGGGACCACGATTGGGGGCCGGGCTTTATGATGTGGGTGCCGGACCAGGTCTATGAGGAAATTGGCCAGCAGCTGCAGGCGGCCTATGAGGAATTGCCCCAGACCTTTTTGGGTTATAGCTATCGCACTTCCCGCCAGGGGGCGGGGCGCAGGGGCGTGCAGACAGTCCGCGGCTTTTTCGGGAGACTGCTGGGAATGGAGCAGATGGAGGGCGTCAGAAAGGCCATGGAGACCGAGAATCCGGGGCTGATTCCCTACCGCCAGATGGAGGAGAGCGCTCTGGCGGCTGCGGTGAACGGCAGTGTGTTTCGGGATGACGAGGGGATTTTTACTCAGATACGCACGCTGCTCAAGGACCATTATCCGGAGCGGCTGCGATACCTGCGGATTGCGGAGGCAGCGGCCCGTTTCTGTCAGTATGGGCAGTACAACAGCGCCCGTATGCTGCGGCGGGGAGATGTGCTGAGCTTTCGCATGATGCTGGGCCGGGCGGCTGAGGAGGCGCTGAAACTGGTCTATTATATGGAGGGCCAATTCCCGCCCCATGACAAGTGGCTGCCGGAGGGCGTGCGCAGACTGGGGGGCTATGAGGACTTGCTGGAACTGCTGCAGGAGGCGCTGGAGGGCCGTGGGGAAGAGGCCTGCCGCACTATGGACCAGGTGGGGGGGCTGCTGGCCCACAGCCTGTACCGGGCGGGTTATATCAGCGACATTGACAGCTTTCTAGAGGAGCATGTGGCGGAGCTGCTGTACAAGTCCGGCGTGGCGGACAGGACGGTGGAGGAGCTGGCGGAGACCATAGCCCGCAGAGAGTTTGAGGCTTTCGATACGGTGAAAAACGAGGGGGGACGTGCTAGCTGTCAGGACGACTGGTTCACCTTTTCCATCATGCGCAAGAGCCAGTACCTGACCTGGGACCACAGGATGCTGCTGCAGTATCTCTATGATTTCGACCGGGAGCTGGAACGGGGACACAATCTAATCGAGGAAAAGTACGGCAGGATGATGGAGAGTACCGCTCCCGGCAAGTATGAGGAAATGCGGGAGCGGTTTCCGGAGATCACTCCCGAGAAGAAGAACATCATAGAGAAAATTGTGGCGCTGCAGGTGGCATGGATGGAAGAATTCGCGGAAAAATACCCCCATCTGGCCGGCAATGCCCGCAGCATTCACAGCTACGAGGACAATGGATGGGATACCTCCTATGAGACATATCTGCGGGGAGAGATCAGCACATACTCTGACAAGATGCTGGAGCTTTACGGCAGATATATCGCGGCCCACGCGGCGGCAGGGCAGAACCTGGCGGCTGAGATCATGGCCCACTCGGCGCGGATGTACGGTTATGAGGGCCTGGAGGACGCGGAGGAAGGGCTGTGCCGGGAGGCCGAGAAGATAAAGAATAAAAGATAAGCGGCAGAAAAAAGGAGTGTTGCATGGATATTCTATATAGACAGGCCGGGATGGCCGATCTGGACGCCGTCGCCTTGCTGGCGCAGCAGGCGGCCGGACGGATGGCCAGGCTGGGTATTGATCAGTGGGACGAACTGTATCCCGTCAGGGAGGATTTTGAGCAGGACATCAGGCGCGGTGAGCTGACCGTGGGGATGGCGGGCGATGAGCTTGTCGTTATCTATGTTATAAACAGAGAATATGAGCCAGAGTATGAGCTGGCAAAATGGAAAAGCCCGGACAAGCCCTTCTGCATTCTGCACCGTCTGTGCGTGAATCCTGTTTTCCAAAACCAGGGAATCGCCCGGCGCACCATGGAGCATATAGAGCGGGAAACGGCGGCGCAGGGCAGGCAGGCCATTCGTCTGGATGTGTTTTCCCAGAATCCGTATGCCCTGAAATTGTATCAAAACTGCGGCTTTGAGAAAGTCGGGACCGCAAAGTGGAGAAAAGGTGAATTTTACCTGATGGAGAAATATTTCCCGTAAAAAAAGAAGAATAGGCGCTTATTGCGAGGGAATGCTAAAGGTGATCCTCCGACATGGGTTGGAGGGTCACTTTTTGTTGACAGATACGAATTTCTTTCAAAAAACGGACGGAGGGGAATATGGACTTTAACGGAATAGCATTCGGCGTTTCGGCCGAGGCGGGCTACCCCCTTTCCATGGTGCCGCTGGGGCTTGACCTGGATATGATGGAAAACGAGGCGGTCCGGGACGGGCATGGCGGTATGACCGAGAGTGAGAAGGAGCGGCTGCTTATGCGCTGCCTGGACGCCCGCTCTGACAGGGAGATGCGGCGGATCGTGGAACAAGAGGTGCCGGAGGGACGTATCAGCGCGTTGTACGAGGGACCTGCCAGCGGCTGAGAAAGCGGCGGTAATGGGGCTGTGACAGCCCCATTATTATGCCCTGAAAAAGCCCGGAAAGCGCTTACTGGGTCAAAACCTCTTCTATCTCCGCAATTTCCTCTGCTGTAAATTCTGTTTTTTCAATGCTTGCCACATTTTCCACAATCTGCTGGGGGCGGCTTGCGCCGATGAGCACCGTAGTGATGGCCGGATTGTGCAGAACCCAGGAGAGAGCCATCTGGGAAAGCTTTTGTCCCCGTCTGGAGGCGATGGCATTCAGTCTGCTTAGCCGGGAGAGCATCTTATCATCGAGTTCACCGTTAATCCAGGAGGAGCCTTTGCCCAGCCGGGAGTCCTGGGGGATGCCGTGGAGATATTTGTCCGTCAGGAACCCCTGATACAGCGGTGAAAATACGGCAAGACCAAACCCGCTCTCCAGCGCCAGCCGGTCAAGCGCATCCCGCTCGATCCAGCGGTTCAGCATGGAATAGGAGGGCTGATTGATCACAAAGGGAGTGCGCAGTTCCCGGAAGATTTTGACAATATCCTGCGTCTGCTGCCTGTTGTAGTTGGAAACGCCTACATACAGAGCCTTTCCCTGGCGTACGGCATGGTCCAGGGCCAGCGCGGTCTCCTCCAGGGGCGTGCCGGGGTCGAAAATATGGTGGTAATAGATATCCACATAGTCCAAATGCAGGCGTTTCAGGCTCTGGTCCAGGGAGGCCGTGAGATATTTGCGGGAACCGTTTTTGTCGCCGTAGGGTCCCGGCCACATCTCGTAGCCCGCCTTGGTGGAGATGCACAGTTCGTCCCGGTATTGCCTCATGTCACTTAAGATTTTGCCGAAGTTCTCCTCGGCGCTGCCATTGTACGGATTGCCGTAGTTGTTGGCCAGGTCAAAATGGGTGATCCCCAGGTCAAAAGCTGTATGCACCATATTTTCCATGTTGGCAAAGGAATCCCGGTGTCCGAAATTCTGCCAGAGTCCCAGCGAGACGGCGGACAGCTTGAGTCCGCTGTTCCCACAGCGGTTGTAAACCATTTTTTCATATCTTTTATCGCTGGCGATAAACATGACGATCGCTCCTTTCTGTCAGTCCCCTGCGGGACGTTTCTGTAAGATAAGTGTAACATAATCAGCGCAAATAGCAACAGCCGGATAAAAATATTTGCGCAGGTGCAATTGACGGTGGGACAGGGACTGTATATACTGTATGGAAAGGGAAAAGCACTGGGGAGAATATACGGGACACGGAATAAGGAGATGAGAAAATGTCAATCAGCGCTTATGCAAGAATAAAAGAACCATTTTCCAGAACCCGGCTGCTGCTGGGGGAGGCGGCCATGGAGCGTCTGGCAGGGGCCAGGGTGGCGGTGTTTGGCGTCGGAGGCGTGGGAGGTCATGCGGTGGAGGCGCTGGTGCGCAGCGGCATAGGAGAGATTGATTTGATCGACAGCGACACGGTGAGCGAGAGCAACTTAAACAGGCAGCTGATTGCTACATACAGCACCATTGGCAGATACAAGGTGGATGTGATGGAGGAGCGGATCAGAGACATCAATCCCTGGGCGGTGGTACACAAATACCGCTGTTTTTTCCTGCCGGAGAACGCGGTTCAGTTCCCCTTTGCATCCTATGATTATGTGGTGGACGCGGTGGACACGGTGACGGCCAAGATTGAGCTGGTTCTGAAGGCCCAGGCGGCGGGGGTTCCCATAATCAGCAGCATGGGGGCCGGAAATAAGCTGGATGCCAGTGCTTTCCGGGTGGCGGATATCTATCAGACCAGCATCTGTCCCCTGGCGAAAGTCATGCGCAGGGAGCTTAAAAAGAGAGGCGTGGAGCGGCTTAAGGTGGTCTACTCCCAGGAGCCGCCCCTGACGCCGGGACACAGCGGCGAGGAACCGCCCCAGGGCAGACGGGCAGTTCCCGGCAGCGTAGCTTTTGTGCCCTCCGTGGCGGGACTGATAATTGCCGGGGAAGTGGTCAAGGACCTAGCGAGATATTATTCGCAGGAATCCATGTAGAACTCTTCTCACACAAACGCGCCGTCTATGGTGATAATCTGTCCGGTGAGGTAGCCGGGAGACTGCACCAGCTGCAGGGCCAGCTGCGCTACTTCCCGGGGAGTGCCCAGGCGGTCTGCCGGAATTTCCTGGCGCAGCGTCTCCAGCTCCTGGTCTGACAGACAGCGGTTCATATCCGTGTCAATGACGCCGCAGGCGATGGCGTTGACACGGATGCGGCTGGGGGCCAGTTCCTTGGCCAGGGCGCGGGTAAAGCTGTTGACTCCGCCTTTGGCGGCGCTGTAGGCCACCTCCATGGAAGCGCCCACGCTGCCCCAGACGGAGGAGATGTTCAGGATATGCCCGTTTCCCTGGGCCAGCATCAAGGGAATGGCATGCTTACAGGTATAAAAGCAGCCGTCCAGATGGGTGGCGATCACGCGGCGCCACTGCGTCGGCGTCATGTCCTGCAGCAGTCCTATATGGGCAATTCCCGCGTTGTTGACCAGCACGTCCAGGCGGTCTATCCGGGAAAACAGGGCGCTTACCGCCTCCCAGTCTCCGGCGTCCACTGCGGCGCAGCGGCAGGAGACAGAGTGGGCGCCTTCCAATTCATGGCCCAATTTTTCCATTTCTTCTATATTATGCAGACAGGTCAGCACCAGGTCATATCCCGCGGCGGCGAAGACTTCCGCTGTGGCTCGGCCGATTCCTCTGGACGCCCCTGTGATCAGTGCGGTTTTATTCATCTCTTTTTTTCCTTTCCCGATAATACATATTGTTAGAATCCAGTATAACACATTTTCCCCTTGTCTTTCCACCTGTAAACTGATAAACTCATAGGAAAACGGAAAGACTACAGAGAATATGCGGAACATAAAATCAGGAGGAAATTATTATGCAGGAACTATATGACTTAATTATCATCGGATCCGGCCCGGCGGGCCTGTCGGCGGCGGTGTACGGCATGCGGGCGGGACTGAAACTGCTGGTCATTGAGAAAAATCCCATGAGCGGCGGCCAGGTACTGAACACCTATGAGGTGGACAATTATCTGGGGATGCCGGGTTACAATGGCTTTGACATGGGCGTGAAGTTCCGGGAACACGCGGACAAGCTGGGCGCGCCCTTTCTGGAGGCGGACGTCACGGGGATTGCGGACGGGGAGATTAAGACGGTACACACCACCCAGGGGGAGCTGCGTGCGAAAGCGCTGCTTGTGGCCACCGGCGCGCGGCACGCGCATCTGGAGGTGCCGGGGGAGGAAGAGCTGTCCGGCATGGGCGTGTCCTACTGCGCTACCTGCGACGGAGCCTTTTTCCGGGGCAAAACAGTGGCAGTGGTGGGCGGCGGGGACGTGGCTCTGGAGGACGCTGTCTATCTGACACGCTTTTGCGAGAAGGTGTACCTGATCCACCGCCGGGATGAGCTGCGGGGCGCTCATGTGCTGCAGGAACAACTGCGGTCGCTTAAGGGGGCGGAGATTCTGTATTCTCATGTGGTGCGGGAAATTCAGGGACAGGACAGTGTCACAGGGGTGCTGCTGGAGGATGTAAAGAGCAAAGAGCAGCGCACGCTCCCGGTGGACGGTGTGTTTGTGGCGGTGGGTATACATCCGGAGACAGAACTGCTCCGGGGACTTGCCGCCTGTGATGAGGCGGGCTATGTGCTGGCCGGGGAGGACGGGGCCACGGACGTGCCCGGCATCTATGTGGCTGGCGATGTGCGCAAAAAAACTCTGCGGCAGGTGGTGACAGCGGTGGCGGACGGCGCCAATGCCGTCACAGCCGCCGCCGCATGGATTAGACAGACAAATTATTAAGAAAAATGAACAAAATATTTCCTGGAAAAAGAAACCATATCGAGGGTTTCTTTTTTCTTTACATGTTAAAAAGGCTGATATTTACGGGACATTAGAGTTTTTTTGATATTTTATACCGGGTGTTGACAATTTGTGCGGAGCATGCTATAGTTAATAACGGATGTAACAATTTTGTAATTATTTCCGAAATGGATGTAACAATTTTCCGAAAAAGATGGAGGATGAAATGCTTAGACGTACAGTGAAAGCCACCGCATATGCGTTATCTGCTGTTTTGCTTTGCACCGGACTAAATATGGAAGCATACGCCGCAACGGGAGTTTCCGCAGTGCTGCCCAGCGGCGGTATCAATATAGCGCTTGACAATGGAACAACTTTAGAGAACCTGCAGGACCAGGTTGGCAACAGAACCATACAACTGGAGAACGTGGTGAACGCGGAGCAGGTGGATGAGGCCAAAGCCGCCGCCGCTGCCGAAGCGGTCGCCAGAGAGCAGGCCCGTGAGGAGGAGATGTTCAAAAACCTGGTAATCGCCCAGGTGAACGCTTATGTAAACGTGAGAAACCAGCCCGGCGAGTCAGGAGATGTCGTGGGCAAATTATATAACAATTCCGTGGGAACGTTTCTGGGGGAGGAGAATGGCTGGTACAAGATTTCTTCCGGCAATGTGACGGGCTATGTGAAAGGTGAGTTTTGCGTGACCGGGGAGAATGCCATCACTCTGGCGAGAGAGGTGGGAACCAGAATTGCCTCTGTGACCTGCGACGGTCTGTATGTGCGCAAGGAGCCCAGCACGGACAGCAAGATTTTAGGCATGGTGGCCTTTGAGGATGACCTGCTGGTGCTGGAGGAGACGGACACCTGGGTAAGAGTGGATACGGAAGAAGGCGAAGGCTGGGTTTCCAGAGAATTTGTGAATTTACATACGGAGTTTGTACAGGCTGAATCCAAAGAGGAAGAGGAGGCCAGACTGGCCAAGGAGGCAGCGGACAGAGAGAGAGCGAGAGAAGCGGCCCGCCAGGCCACCGCAGCCAGCACACCCGCAGCGCCTCAGGGCAGCTATGGTATTGATCCCGGCAGCGTTGTCATCAGCGGCGACAGCGAGATGGGCGTGGCAGTGGCAAATTACGCGGTACAGTTTGTGGGTAATCCTTATAAATGGGGCGGCACCAGCCTGACCAACGGCGCGGACTGTTCCGGTTTCGTGATGAGCGTGTACGCCAACTTTGGAGTATCGCTGCCGCATTCCTCTTCCGCCGACAGGAAACAGGGATATGCGGTGGACAGTCTGGCAAATGCCCAGCCCGGAGACCTGATCTGCTATTCCGGCCATGTGGCTCTGTATATCGGAGACGGCAACATTGTGCATGCGTCCACGAAAAAGACCGGTATTATCATCTCCAAGGCGGATTACAAGAGAATTCTGGCAATCAGACGTATTTTCTAAAACAGTGCGGAGAACACATTCATGTAGAGCATCTTCTGAGAGGAGGATGCTCTTATTTTCTCATAATAAAAAAATTGAAAAAGTGCTTGCACTTTGGACGAGTTGTGCAACTTAACCAAAAAAATGACAAATGCTGATAAGATGTTATTCTATAAAATGCCTTTCATGAGGAAGTTATCCACCATTCCAAAAATGAGAAATCAATCAAAACCCACTTATACACGGAGTTATACACATTATCCACAGGTTTTTGACTTTGGCGGGCTGATTTTAGGAATCGAAAACAGGAACACATGTTTTGTAGACTTCTCCCAAAAATTATATTTTTGGTCAAAAAATCAATTTTCCTGTTGACAATTTCAATGTCAAAATCATGCAAAAAACTGGTCGAATTGTTGCAAAATATCTCTGAATATGATATAGTTTTTATATAAAACAAGACAGAAAGGGATGATCTGTATGAAATTCGTGATTGTTGGAAGAAATATTGAAGTAACTCCTGGGTTAAGGACAGCGGTGGAGGACAAGATCGGCAAGCTGGAGAAATACTTTAATCCTGATACAGAGGCGCATGTGACGCTCAGCGTGGAAAAGGAGAGGCAGAAGATAGAGGTGACAATCCCTGTAAAGGGAAGCATCATTCGTTCCGAGCAGGTCAGCAACGATATGTATGTGTCCATTGATCTGGTAGAGGAGATCATTGAGCGGCAGCTGAAAAAGTACAAGAGCAAGATTGTGGACAAGCAGCAGAACGTCAGCTCCTTTAGCCAGGCATTCATGGAGAACGACTATATGGAGGACGAGGAAGTAAAAATCGTCCGCACCAAGAAGTTCGATATCAAGCCCATGTACCCGGAGGACGCCTGCATTCAGATGGAACTGCTGGGGCATAATTTCTTTGTGTTCTGCAACGCTGAGACGGACCAGGTGAACGTAGTCTACAAGAGAAAAGGCGATACTTACGGGTTGATAGAGCCGGAACTGTAGAAATAGCCGACACAGACGCACCGGAGGGAGAGATTACCCTCCGGTGTATTTTTTTGGCTGATTTTTCATATATTTCCAGTGAGAAAATCTACCTGGAGAGATGATGGACAGGAGACAGAGAACACAATATCTGACGCGGATCAGGAAAGGAATATTGACGGAGTGTGTGCTGGTGGTGATGGCAGTGGCCATGCTGATGGGACAAAAGGAGCGCCTGGAGGAACGCAGAGCCGCCAACAATCCCGTTCTTGCCGTCGAGGAGGACTACATAAAATGGGTGGACTTCACGGTATCCTATGAGGCGCTGTGCAGCGCGTACGAGTGGGATGTGAAAACCCACGGCACGGAGCATGAGCTGCACTGGGTGGAGCTGCTGGCCTACACTGCCGCCAGGACCGGAGGAGAGTTTGACAAAAACGCGCTGAAAATTCTGGAGAAAGCGGCACAGTCTTTGTCCGAGGGTGAGAAGACTTTGGAGGAACTGACGGAGAAATTACAGTATTACCCCTATTATAAGGAGGCTTATGACGCTGCCATTGGCGGGCTGGTGGGGGAATATGAGGAGGAGAAGGAGGACGGCAGCTACGAGCCGCGATACGGTCTGAAGGGCTATTTTCCCCTTGCCAGAGGGTTTGACTACACCCATTATGACGACTTTGGCGTCAGCCGCAGCTATGGATATAAACGCAGGCATTTGGGACATGATATGATGGGGCTCACAGGTACGCCTATAATGGCGGTAGAGTCCGGCAGGGTGGAGGCTCTGGGCTGGAACCAGTACGGCGGCTGGCGCATCGGTATCCGCAGCTTTGACGGAAAACGCTATTATTATTACGCGCATCTGCGGCAGAACTACCCTTACGCGGAGGGCTTGGAGGAGGGCAGCATCGTCACGGCCGGGGATGTGATCGGCTATATGGGACATACCGGCTACAGCACCAAGGAGAATGTGAATAATATCGAAATCACACATCTGCACTGGGGCTTGCAGCTGATTTTTGACGAGTCCCAGAAGGAGGGCAGCAACGAGATATGGATTGACATTTATCCTCTGACACGGTTCTTGGCGAAACACACCCAGACGGCGGTGAAAGTGGAGGGAACCAAGGAGTGGGTGCGGACGAACAAAATAAAAGACCCGGCAGTAGAGGAGTATGAGATGGGAAAAGGAGAGTCTTTGGAGAAAACAGGTTCTTCAGTGAAGGAAGATTCATTGGAGGGGGAGCAGACGGAATAGACTGTAGAATAACCAGAAATAATGGAAGAATAAAATACAACATTGAAGTTTCTGGTGTAGACATCAAAATACAAAATGAGGGTAACGACGAAGCAATTATGCTTGTAGACATACTAAGTATTGTGTATAATGTAAATAAAAACGCACGAGTACCGGATAAAGAGCAGATGTGTGAAATTTTATAGATAAGGCAATCAGCCGCATAAGAGATTTTTACAATATGGCGGCATGATACGAAAAGAGCTATAGCATGACACTCCAGGATAAGGTGGGAATGCTAGTACGATATTGCGGACAGAATCAAAAATAATATTTTGCCATCCACGCTTGGATTGTTTGATATTGTGACGGAGTATGTGAATGATATACCAGTGATTAAAATTGTAGTATCCAGTGGTTTGGAAAACCATGCTATATAAAGAACAAAAGAATGTCGCCAAATGGGTGCTATAAGAGACTGGGAACGTCAACTCAGCCTATGTCTACGGCACTTATAGATGAACTTTATGCAAAAAGGATTCATACAACTTTACGTAATATACCATCGCCCCGGCAGGATATTATTTTTGCCCAGCTTAAAATTTACTATCAGGAGAGAGGATTTGAACTGAATGTAAAGTTTGCTAATAGCATTGAATTGTTAACACCGTTGCATATCTGTTAGCAGATGAAAACGGAGTGTCTATAAGGTTGCCAAGTATGCGGGAACAGATAAAGTGGACTTGATTGAAAACGAAGAATATGGATATTGTTCTTTGATTAAGGCGACAAATCATGTTCTGGAAAAGATGAAAATAGAAAATATTACAAAAGCAAAGGTGACCAATACAAAGAGGATTGAAAAGAATCTGGTAGAAACGGTTCCGTTGAGGGAAACATTGATCAATGCCTTGGTTCATAATGATTTTACAAGGGAGATTCCGCCGGTTTTTGAAATTAAGGATGTAGGCCTGGTTGAGCAGTTGGGAATTTGTCCAGAAGGCGAAATACAATAACAGGGTTTTATACTTACAGAACGCCAGGACTTACAATAGCACAATCAGCTAAAGTCGTTGGCTGGCGGTTCACAGTCGAGACTTACCGCAGGTTTAATCGATATGCGGTATAAATCATGGAATGGGCAGAGAAGGGGATGAAACATATGTCAGAAAAAAGGCTTAATAATATAATTTTTCTCATGTATTTAGTGACCGAAAACTATTGTGAAAGTTATAATATTTCTATAGAGGATTTTTTAAAGCTTGATGAAAAATATGCTATACTGAATTATGTCGCAGAATGTCCGGATGTATTTGACAGCTTGACGGGTATTGAAATGGTAAAGGAGGTTGAGCAGTATGTATCACAGGCTTAGAACGACTTTATACCATGGAACCGCATCGGAAATACAGCGAGTAGATGTAAGGCTTGGACAGGAGAGAAAAGATTTTGGAAAAGGATTTTATATGGCTGTCTCGAAGAACCAGGCAGTTGGCATGATGCACAAAAAATATAGAGAAACAGTAAGAAGGAGCAGGGGAAAAAGGGATGATGCCTTTTCTGAGAGGCTATATGAGGTAATATTAAATGTCGATTATGTCGAGAACCTGAAAATAAAGATATTTGAACAGGCAGATTTAGAATGGCTTGATTTTGTCTTGTTGTGCAGAGAAAAAGGCGGAATGCCACATGATTATGATGTGGTAATTGGCCCTACAGCTGATGATGATACAGCTTTTTGTTTGAAAGCATATTGGGACGGCTTGTATGGTAAAGTTGGATCGGATGCTGCCAAAAGAATATTGTTGAATAATTTGGAAACCGAGAATCTGGGAATTCAATATTATATAGGAAAACAGGAAGTGGCAGACAGGCTTATTGCAAGCATAAAGGCGCTTGACTGGAGGTAACATGGTGAAGGAAGGCAAAATTGAGACTACAATAGGGATGTGTGTGGTGGCGTTAACAAAACATTTAATGAAGAGACAAAATATGGATTATGAAGCGGCGTATAAAATGTTGCTGGGGATGGAGATTTATAAACTCTTATCAGATGCGGAAACACGATTGCTTTTTGAGACAAATGAATATCTGCGTGAGGCATGCGACAAGGAACTGGAAAACGGAAAGGACGCATTATATGAGTATATTAATTGCTGAAAAATAAATTTTATGTATGTGAATTTTCAGAAGTTAAAGTCCCTGGCAGTAGAGGAGTATGAGACGCATGAATGACAATAAGAAGAGCGTGCTATTGATTGCCACAGGCGGCACCATTGCATCGGGATATACCAAGGAAGGGCTTGCGCCGAGGATAGCGGCGGAGGATTTACTACAGTATGTGGACGGATATCAGGCATTCTGCAGGGTGGACATTGTACAGCCGTTCAGCTTGGACAGCACTAATATTTATGCGAGACACTGGCTGGAGCTGGCGGGACTGATCGAGGAGCGATACGAGTTTTATGATGGGTTTGTAATATGCCATGGCACAGATACCATGGCGTTCACGGCAGCGGCCCTGTCCTATCTGATACAGAACAGCAGAAAGCCAATTGTGATCACAGGTTCTCAGAAACCTATCAATCTGCCAGTGACGGACGCAAGAACCAATCTGCTGGACAGCCTGCGTTTTGCCGCTGATGACAGGGCACATGGGGTAAATATTGTGTTTGGAGGCAACGCCATTGCCGGAACCCGGGCGAAAAAGGAGCGGTCCAAGAGCTATAACGCCTTTTCCAGCATTAATTATCCCAATGTGGCGGCGCTGTGTGACGGAAAGATTGTGTTTTATATTGATGATAAGGACCGTATAACCGACTCTACGGTTTTTTATCATATGTTAAACGAGAAGGTATTGCTGCTGAAACTGATGCCGGGTATGGATGGGGCGTTGCTGGAGCGGTTGTTTCCCTATTATGATGCCGTGATAATAGAAGCCTTTGGGGTGGGGGGACTCCCAGAGTATGGGAAGTCACCCTTTTACACGGAAATACGTCGCTGGACGGACGCGGGGAAGATTGTCATGATGGCTACCCAAGTGACGCACGAGGGGAGTGATATGGAGGTTTACCGTGTGGGCCGGGTCATCAAAGAAAACTTTCATTTAATGGAAGCCTACGATATGACGCTGGAGGCAACGGTGACGAAAGTCATGTGGGCCTTGGGGCAGTGTCAGGACCCGGTTCAGCCTGAGCAGTTCCGCCGTCTGTTTTATGGGACGGTGAATCATGATATGCTGTTTCCTCTGTGAACGCAGAGAGCCCCAGTCTGAACGCCCGGCTCCGCTCCAGGCGTTCTTTCTGTATGTTTTCTGTTCCTTCCTCCGTGGGCAGATAGTAGCGTCGATCCTTTAAATCCTCCGGCAGACAGGTCATGCGAGCCATCTTTTCCCGGGTGTCGTGGGCGTAGACATAGCCCTCCCCATAGTGCAGCTCCTCCATCAGATCGTTGGGGGCGTTGCGGATCACCAGAGGTACCGGCTGGTTTAGGCGGGTCATGGCGTCCGCCTTGGCGGTTTCGTAGGCCCGGTACAGGGCGTTGGAGCGCGGGGCCAGGGACAGATAGACCACTGCCTGGGTCAAGTTCAGATTGCACTCGGGCATGCCGTTGAAATGGCAGGCCTGATAGGCGGCCACCGCCAGGGGCAGGGCCTGGGGGTCTGCCAGTCCCACATCCTCGCTGGCAAAACGGATCAGCCTGCGGGCGATAAACAGAGGGTCTTCTCCGGCCTCCAGCATCCGGGCCAGCCAGTAGACGGCGGCGTCCGGGTCGCAGTTGCGCATGGATTTGTGCAGGGCGGAGATCAGATTGTAATGCTCTTCGCCCTTTTTGTCATACAGCAGCGTCTTTTTGCCCAGACACTGCTCCAATGTCTCCTCCGTCACGGTCACGGAGCCGTCAGGGGCAAGCTCTCCGTTCAGCACGGCCATCTCCAGAGTGTTCAGAGCCGTGCGGGCGTCTCCGTCGGCGAAAGCGGCGATGACGGACAGCAGGGTCTGCTCCATATGAATCTGTGCGTTTCCAAAGCTGCGCTTGTCCGCCAGCGCCCGGGTCAGCAGCCCGGTGAGGTCCTCCTGGGTCAGCTCCTTCAGCACAAACACCTTGCAGCGGGATAGCAGAGCGGCGTTGATCTCAAAGGAGGGATTCTCCGTGGTGGCGCCGATCAGGGTGATGCTGCCCCGCTCCACATAGGGCAGAAAGGCGTCCTGCTGGGCCTTGTTAAAGCGGTGAATCTCGTCCACAAACACCAGTGTGCGGATGCCGTAGGCCCTGTTGTCCTGGGCCTGCTTCATGATGTCCTTGATCTCCCTGATGCCGCTGGTCACGGCGCTGAAGTTTACAAAGCTCGAGCGCGTGCGGCCTGCAATGATGCTGGCCAGAGTGGTCTTGCCCACCCCCGGCGGTCCCCAGAAAATCATGGAGGGAATCTGGTCCCGCTCCAAAAGCTGGCGCAGAATTTTCCCGGGACCCAAAAGATGCTGCTGCCCCACATATTCCTCCAGCGTGGCAGGGCGCAGACGGTCAGCCAGGGGACCGGCTGTCACAGGTGAGCTGTTCTGCGCGCCGCCCGCCCCGGATTCGCCGCCGGGAGCTATGTCAAACAAAGATATCTGGTTCATGTCGTCCTCTTTTCACAATATATAGTCAAATACACAATCGAAAGTATGTTCTGCGGATGTTTCTATTCTATCACAGGATGGAAAGATGCGCAATCGGAGAATGGATTTTTAAGAAAGCCGTTGCAAAACAGGAATGGGTATGCTACACTAGTGGTAATGGCAATGACAAAAAAATAACAATCATTGCCGATACAGCAAAATTGCGTAAAAAACAAGTTGGAGGAGAAAAAAATGGCAAAGAAAGTAGTATTAGCAGGCGCTTGCCGTACCGCCATCGGCACCATGGGCGGAACCCTGAGCACCACCCCTGCGGCAGAGCTGGGTGCAATCGTTATCAAGGAGGCTTTAAACAGAGCTGGTGTGGCTCCCGAGCAGGTTGACCAGGTGTATATGGGCTGTGTTATTCAGGCAGGACAGGGTCAGAACGTGGCCCGTCAGGCATCCATCAAGGCAGGGCTGCCCATCGAGGTGCCCGCAGTTACCATGAACGTGGTGTGCGGTTCCGGTCTTAACTGTGTGAACCAGGCTGCACAGATGATTATGGCAGGCGATGCGGATATCGTGGTAGCAGGCGGTATGGAGAATATGTCCATGGCTCCCTATGCAATTCCTCAGGCACGTTACGGATACAGAATGAACAATGGCACTCTGGTGGACACCATGATCAAGGATGCCCTTTGGGATGCGTTCAATGATTATCATATGATCACCACAGCAGACAATATCTGCCGCGAGTGGGGACTGACCCGCGAGGAACTGGATGAGTTCGCGTTAAAGAGCCAGCAGAAGGCTGAGGCAGCTCAGAAGTCCGGCGCATTTGACGCGGAGATCGTGCCTGTTATGGTTAAGAAGAAAAAGGAAATGATCGAGTTCAAGGTAGATGAGGGTCCCCGTGCAGGTTCCACCATCGAAGGACTGGCAAAGCTTCGTCCCATCAATCCCGATGGCTTTGTAACCGCAGGCAACGCTTCCGGTATCAATGACGGTGCGGCCGCTATCGTTGTGATGAGCGAAGAGAAGGCCAAGGAGCTGGGCGTGAAGCCCATGGCTACCTTTGTGGCAGGCGCTCTGGCAGGTGTTCGTCCCGAGGTTATGGGTATCGGTCCTGTGGCGTCCACCAAGAAGGTGATGGCCAAGACCGGCATGAAGATCGAAGATTTCGATATTATCGAGGCCAACGAGGCATTTGCCGCACAGTCTGTTGCAGTGGGCAAGGATCTGGGAATTGATGTGGACAAGCAGCTGAATCCCAACGGCGGCGCCATCGCGCTGGGTCATCCCGTGGGCGCTTCCGGATGCCGTATTCTGGTGACTCTGCTGCACGAGATGCAGGCCAAGGGCGCCAAGACCGGTCTGGCTACTCTGTGTATCGGCGGCGGTATGGGCTGCTCTACGATTGTCAAGATTGAAGATTAATAGAAAATCAAACGCCCGGGGGAGCCTACTGCGTTCTCCGGGCCGTTTGGCGATAACGGGTTTCCAATGATTGACAGGTGCGATACCCCGAGGGTGTTGCGACTGAGAAAAGAGGTAGATATGGATTATATTCTTTATGAGCAGAAGGGGCAGTACGCAATCCTCACCATCAACCGTGAGAAGGCATTGAATGCCCTGAACAGTCAGGTGCTGGAGGAGCTTAGCGCCGCTCTGGACGCAGTGGATTTAAATGAGGTGAGATGCCTGATTCTCACGGGCGCCGGACGAAAGTCCTTTGTGGCAGGCGCGGATATCGGAGAGATGAGTACTCTGACCAAGGCGGAAGGCGAAGCTTTCGGCAAGAAGGGAAACGACGTGTTCCGCAAGCTGGAGACTTTCCCCATTCCTGTGATTGCAGCGATCAACGGTTTTGCGTTGGGCGGCGGCTGTGAGATCTCCATGAGCTGCGATATTCGCATCTGCTCCGACAATGCGGTATTCGGACAGCCCGAGGTGGGTCTGGGCATCACTCCCGGTTTTGGCGGCACCCAGAGACTGGCGCGTCTGGTAGGCGCAGGCATGGCGAAACAGATGATTTACACGGCCCGCAATATCAAGGCTGCGGAGGCTTACCGCATCGGTCTGGTGAACGAGGTGTATTCTGCCGAGACTGACGCCGAGGGCAATGTGGTGAAGACAGCCCAGGAGGTGCTGATGGCGGCGGCTGAGAAGATGGCTGCGGGTATTGCCAAGAACGCGCCCATCGCTGTAAGGAACTGCAAGAAGGCGATCAATGAGGGCCTGGATGTGGATATGGACCAGGCTGTGGTTATCGAGGAAAAGCTGTTTGGCGACTGTTTCGAGACCGAGGATCAGAAGTATGGTATGGCTTTCTTTTTGGATAAGAACAAGGAGAAAGTCAAGGAACCTTTCCAGAACAAATAAAACATATAATCATTAAGGAGGAACTTATCATGAAAGTAGGTATTATTGGTGCAGGTACCATGGGTGCCGGAATTGCACAGGCTTTTGCCATGACAGACGGTTATGAGGTTTGCTTGTGCGATATCAAGCAGGAGTTCGCTGACGGCGGCAAGGCTAAGATTCAGAAAAACATCAATTTCCTGGTAGGCAAGGAGAAGATCAGCGCCGAGAAGGGCGAGGAGATCATGGGCAAGATCGTCACAGGCTTAAAGGATATCTGCACGGACTGCGATCTGGTTATCGAGGTATGTCCTGAGAGCATGGCTATCAAAAAGCAGACATTTACCGAGCTGCAGCAGATTGTAAAGAAGGACTGTATCTTTGCGTCCAACACCTCCTCTCTGTCTATCACGGAGATGGGCAACGGCCTGGATCGTCCTCTGATCGGCATGCACTTCTTCAACCCTGCTGACAGAATGAAACTGGTTGAGGTTATCGCAGGCGCTAACACACCCGCGGACCTGGTGGAGAAGATCAAGGGCATCGCCACCGAGATCGGCAAGACTCCCGTTGAGGTCAATGAGGCCGCAGGTTTTGTGGTAAACAGAATCCTGATCCCCATGATCAATGAGGCTATCAATGTATATGCCGCAGGCGTGGCGTCCGTGGCGGACATTGACGTGGCTATGCAGCTGGGCGCTAACCATCCCATGGGCCCCCTGGCTCTGGGCGATTACATCGGCCTGGATATCGTGCTGGCAATCATGGAGGTTATCTATGCGGAGACTGGCGATTCCAAGTATGCTCCCGCTCCTCTTCTGAGAAAGATGGTTCGTGCAGGCAAGCTGGGCAAGAAGACCGGAGAAGGTTTCTACAATTACGCAAAATAATGTATCACGTCTAAATTTATATGAAAGTGGAGGAATAAATCATGGATTTTACATTGTCCAAAGAGCATGAGATGGCGAGACAGCTGTTCAAGGATTTCGCCGAGAATGAAGTAAAGCCTCTTGCGCAGGAGATCGACGAGGAGGAGCGTTTCCCCATGGAGACCGTGGAGAAGATGGCGAAATACGGCTTTATGGGAATTCCCGTTCCCAAGGAGTACGGCGGACAGGGCTGTGACATTTTGACCTATGCCATGTGTGTGGAGGAGCTTTCCAAGGTATGCGGCACCACAGGCGTTATCGTTTCCGCCCATACTTCCCTGTGTATCGATCCCATCCTGACCTACGGCACCAAGGAGCAGAAAGAGAAATATCTTCCCGATCTGGCCAGCGGACGCAAGATCGGCGCGTTCGGCCTGACCGAGCCTGGCGCGGGCACCGACGCCCAGGGACAGCAGACCAAGGCTGTGCTGGAGGGTGATGAGTGGGTGCTGAACGGCTCCAAGTGCTTTATCACCAACGGTAAAGAGGCTGACGTCTATATCGTTATCGCTGTGACTGGCAAAATTGAGAAGAGAGGCAAATTCCTGAAGGAGATCTCCGCGTTTATCGTGGAGAAGGGCACTCCCGGATTTACCTTCGGTACGAAGGAGAAGAAGATGGGTATCCGCGGTTCTTCCACCTACGAGCTGATCTTTACGGACTGCCGTATCCCCAAGGACAATCTGCTGGGACAGCAGGGCAAGGGCTTTAACATCGCCATGCACACGCTGGACGGCGGCCGTATCGGTATCGCTGCCCAGGCGCTGGGTCTGGCAGAGGGCGCTCTGGAGACCACCATTGCCTATGTTCAGGAGAGAAAGCAGTTTGGCCGTTCCATTGGACAGTTCCAGAACACCCAGTTCCAGCTGGCAGATATGGCTACCAAGGTTGAGGCCGCCAAGATGCTGGTGTACAAGGCTGCCCGCAAGAAGGATGAGTACAGAACCAATCCCAAGGTTTCCTACTCTGTTGAGGCTGCCATGGCCAAGCTGTACGCTGCAGAGGTTGCCATGGAAGTGACCACCAAGGCGGTTCAGCTGCACGGCGGTTACGGTTATATCAGAGAGTACGATGTGGAGCGCATGATGCGCGATGCCAAGATCACTGAGATCTACGAGGGCACAAGCGAAGTGCAGAGAATGGTTATCTCTTCCAATCTGCTGAAATAAGCGCAGGACCGGAGAGCAATGTCGAAAATATAATGAAAATAAGGAGTGAAAATACAATGAAAGTTATCGTTTGTATTAAACAGGTTCCGGATACCAAGGGCGGCGTCAAGTTCAATCCCGACGGAACACTGGATAGAGGCGCTATGCTGGCTATTATGAATCCCGATGACAAGGCTGGTCTGGAGGCGGCGCTGCGCCTGAAGGATCAGTACGGCGCGGAGGTGACTGTTCTGACCATGGGTTTGCCCAAGGCGGCGGATGTGCTGCGCGAGGCTATTGCAATGGGCGCGGACAAGGGAATTCTGGTTACCGACAGAGTGCTGGGCGGCGCGGATACCTGGGCTACTTCCACAACCATTGCAGGCGCTATCCGCAATCTGGAGTATGACCTGATCATCACCGGCCGTCAGGCAATCGACGGCGATACCGCACAGGTTGGTCCTCAGATTTCCGAGCATCTGGAGATTCCCGTTATTTCCTATGCGCAGGATATCAAGATTGACGGCGACAGCGTGATCGTTGAGCGTCAGTATGACGACAGATATCATGTGCTGAAGGCACAGATGCCCTGCCTGATTACCGCTCTGTCTGAATTGAATGAGCCTCGTTACATGACTCCCGGCGGTATCTTTGACGCATGCGCGGCAGAGATCACTACCTGGGGCAGAGCAGACCTGAAGGATGTGGATGACAGCAACCTGGGTCTGAAGGGTTCTCCCACTAAGATTGCGAAGGCTTCCGACAAGGTCCGCAAGGGCGCAGGTGAGAAAGTGGTTCCCGAGTCTCCCGAGGATGCGGTTGCCTACATTGTTGGCAAGTTCAAGGAGAAACACATTATATAAAGAAAACAGGAGGTAAAGCAAACCATGAATTTAGAAGAATATAAAGGCGTATATGTGTTTGCCCAGCAGGTAGACAACGTAATCAGCGGTATCGCATATGAGCTGCTTGGAAAAGGTAAGGAGCTGGCGGCAACTCTGGGTACAGAAGTGACGGCAGTGCTGATCGGTTCGGACGTCAAAGGATTGGCCGACTCTCTGGCCGAGTACGGCGCCGACAAGGTTATTCTGGTGGATGACCCGGAGCTGAAGGAGTACAGAACAGAGCCTTATGCTCATGCGCTGGCATCTGTCATCAATCAGTATAAGCCGGAGATCGTGCTGGTGGGAGCAACAGCCATCGGACGTGATCTGGGCCCTACGGTATCTGCCAGAGTGGCTACTGGCCTGACCGCAGACTGTACCGTGCTGGAGATCGGTGATTTCCCGCTGAACCCTATTCCGGGCCAGGAGCAGAAACACAATCAGCTGCTGATGACTCGTCCTGCTTTTGGCGGTAACACCATCGCCACCATCGCCTGTCCGGACAACCGCCCGCAGATGGCTACTGTTCGTCCCGGCGTTATGCAGAAAATCGAGCCGATCAAGGGCGCAAAGGCAGTGATCGAGGAGTTCAACCCTGGTTTCACGCCCAACAACAGATATGTGACCATCAAAGAGGTGGTAAAGGCAGTTTCAGACACCGTGGATATCATGGACGCCAAGGTGCTGGTATCCGGCGGCCGCGGCGTAGGCAGCCCTGAGAACTTCAAGATTCTTGAGGATTTGGCAGAGGTTCTGGGCGGCACCGTATCCTGCTCCCGTGCAGTGGTTGATAGCGGCTGGAAGCCCAAGGATCTGCAGGTAGGTCAGACCGGTAAGACTGTTCGCCCCCAGATTTATTTCGCAATCGGTATCTCCGGCGCCATCCAGCATGTAGCTGGTATGGAGGAGTCCGATATCATCGTAGCCATCAACAAGGATGAGGACGCTCCCATCTTTGATGTGGCTGATTACGGCGTGGTGGGCGACCTGAATAAGATCGTGCCCCAGCTGACGGCAGCGCTGAAAGCAGCAATGGCTGAGAAATAGTTTAAGCATGTATAAAAGAGCTGCATCCCGGCAGAGTAATCGCCGGGATGCAGCTCTTTTTTTTAATCTGGTCAAGAAGTCGCATTTCGCAAAAAAATATGTCGGAAATCGTGTTGTTATGAGTAAAAAGTATATGTTATGTTGAAAATATATTCTATAATGGGCAATATAACAACGGAGACAGTAAAATGGGAGAAGATTTAAAGAGAAAATTTACTGCGCTGGGTGCAGAGATCCTATGCGAATGCAAGACGATTACAGCGCCCTTAGACTATTCCATGGATATGCACAATCATGACGGATATGAGGTTCTCCTGGTCCTGGGGGGCATAGTGAATTTTTACACAGAGTTTGGGGGCAACCGGCTCAAGCGGGGAGACCTGGTGTGTACGGATGAACTGGATTTCCACCGGGTGGAGGTGATCACCAGAGGGATATACGACCGTATTGTGGTCAATATCAAACGCTATGTATTGGAATCGGCTTCCAGCGGGCAGACAGATCTACAGACCTGTTTTCGGCGCAATCCCTCAAGCCCGGTGAATGTCATTCATCTCTCAGAGGAGGAAGTGATGCGTCTGGACGTGTACGCGCGTTCCCTTCAGGAGAGTCTTTTGGGCAGGCAGCCGGGGGACGAGATTCTGGCAGACGCCTATCTGAAACAGATTATGGTCACGGTAAACCGCCATTTTCTGGAAGAAGACATACATCCGCGCAAAGAGATCATGCCCGGATTGGTGATGGAAACTTTTAATTATATCGAAAACCATCTGACGGAGGAGATTACGCTGAAATGTCTGGAGGAGAATCTGCATTACAACGGAACTTATATCAGCAGACGATTCAAGCGGATCACGGGCATATCCCTCCAAAATTTTATTATCGCCAAAAAGATCATGTTGTCCTGCAAGCTGCTCCGTGAGGGGGTGCCCCCCTGCGACGTGTGCGAAATGACAGGCTTTAACAGCTATTCCAATTTCTCCAGAACCTTCTCTAAGCAAGTGGGGATGTCTCCCAAGAAATACCAGATGGAAAACAGATAGCGGCGCGCTGGCATGTAAAAATTTACATGCCAGCTTTTTTTATGTCGCATTTCGCTAAAAAAGTGAACCTATTTCGTGTAGGTGCACAAATAGAAAGTGTGATATGGTTGAAAGGTGTACAAAATAGACAAAGGAGGCGCGAGATGAATAAAAGTATTACCAGAAAAAAGCCCAACAGGACCCTTGTGAAAATGTGGAATTACAAGTGGATATACCTGATGCTGCTGCCAGTGATGGCCTACTATATCATTTTCAAGTACATACCTATGTACGGAGTGACCATCGCCTTTAAAGATTACAATGTGTTCAAAGGCGTCATGGACAGCCCATGGTGCGGCTTGGAAGTATTTGAAAAGATATTGAAGAACAAAAACTTCTGGGAGGCCATCAAGAACACGCTGCTGCTTAATGTGCTCACTTTGCTGGTCAGCTTTCCGCTGACAATCATTGTGTCGCTGATGCTCAACGAAGTGGTGAGCGCAAAATTTAAAAAGATCACACAGTCTGTTCTGTATCTGCCCCATTTTATTTCCTGGGTGGTGGTAGCTGGTATCGCGACCAACCTTTTCTCCATGCAGGGAGGCACCGTCAATCATATTCTGAACACGCTGGGAATAGATTCCATCCCGTTTTTGAGCAACAACGCATGGTGGGTTTTCACCTATGTCATCTGTAATGTCTGGAAGGAAATAGGCTGGGGAACCATCATCTATCTGGCAGCCCTTACGGGGGTAGACGAGAGCCTGTACGAAGCGGCCTATCTGGACGGCGCCACCAAGTTCCAGAGGCTGATCTACATCACATTGCCCTCCATCAAATCGGTGATTGTGACCATGCTTATTCTCCAGATTTCCAAGATGATGACCATAGGGCTGGACGCGCCGCTGCTGTTGGGCAACAAGAAAGTCATGGGCGTGTCGGAGGTTATCAGCACCTACACATACCGGCTGGGTATCGAACGCGCAAAATACAGTGACTCCACAGCCATCGGCCTGTTCCAGTCAGTGATCAATATCATCATCCTGTTCGCGGCGGACAAGTTCGCCAAAGCTATCGGCGAAGATGGAATCATATAAAATGGCAGGGCGGATGCGGAACATGAGATATAAACAGCATCAGCCCGGACAGCGCGCTGATGCGGAACTCTTATAGAAAGGAACGGACTATGAAAAAGAAAAAGATAACAGTGGGACAGGTGGTAAACTACATACTTTTGCTGGTGCTGGCTTTCGTCTGCCTGTACCCATTCCTGAATGTGATCGCCTATTCCCTGAGCGGTTACAACGCGGTTCTGTCGGGGGAGGTTACATTTTATCCGATTGACTTTACTCTCAGCGCGTACCGTCAGATCCTGGGAAAAACACAGATATGGAACTCTATGCGGACCACAGTGCTGGTTACGGTGATGGGTACGGGGCTGAGTCTGATCCTTACTATTTTTGCCTCCTATGCCCTGTCCCGGAATGATCTGCCGGGGAGAAAGTTCCTCACCGGAATGATTCTCTTTACCATGTATTTCGGAGGCGGCATGATTCCCACCTTTCTGGTGGTAAAGGGAGTGGGGCTGTACGACACTCTGGGGGCGCTGTTTATTCCCCAGGCGGTGAATGTTTTTAACTTCATTGTCATGCGGACGTTTTTCAGGAACCTGCCGGAAAGTCTGGAGGAGGCGGCCAGGATTGACGGGGCTTCCTACATGCAGGTGCTTGTTAAGATTGTGCTGCCGCTGTCGCTGCCCATTATCGCCACCATTGGACTTTTCTATGCGGTGGGCTACTGGAACACATATTTTGACGCGCTGCTGTACATACAGGACCCCAACAAATACACTTTGCAGCTCCGCTTAAGGAGCCTGCTGTTCGGCGAGGAATTGAACAACTCGGGAGTGAATCTGGAAGGGTTGGGTACCCAGGTCATGACCCAGTCCCTGAAGATGGCCACAGTGGCTGTGTCCACCATCCCCATCCTGATCGTGTATCCCTGGCTGCAGAAATATTTTGTCAAGGGCGTTATGGTGGGCTCTGTGAAAGGATGATGAAATGCTGTAAGGCGTTCATTATAGAAACTGCGGCTCCTGCGGGCATATGCGCGGCAGGAGACGTATAACAAAAGGCGGCATCTGTCAAAAGCAGCAAAGGGACGGATGCGTAACTCTTAAGAAAGGGAGGAAGTATTGTGAAGAAGAAAGTAATTTCATGCATGCTGGCAGTATCCATGCTGGCGGTAACCCTGTTTGGCTGCGGAAGCGAGCCGGGGAATGGAGACAGCTCCAGCGCCGCGGGAGGCGGAGAGAGTCAGTCTGTAACCCAGTCCCAGGACGACCAGGGCCAGGGAGGCTCGGAGGTGGAGGCCAGCAAGTATCAGACCACCTATGGCTCCAAAATATTCGATAATGTGACTATCACAGTGGAATTGTTTGACAGGAGCAACGCGCCGGACGGTTCTACCATCACGGATAACAAGTGGACGGAGTATGTGAACCAGGAGATGAGCAAGGTGGGCATCAAGGTGGAATTTGTACCGGTGCCCAGATGGGACGAGGTCACGAAGATGCAGAGTATGGTGGCAGGCAAGACAGCTCCAGACCTGACACTGACATACACATACGCCTATGCGGAGGACTATTTTAACCAGGGCGGTATCTGGGATTTGTCTGAGTTTATAGACGGCCCGGATCAGGCGCTGAACATGAAGGAATACCTGGGGCAGGACGTGCTTGACATTGGCAGGAACGCGGACGGCAAACTCTATGGTATTGTGGCAAAACGAGCCACTACTGCCAAGAGCAATATCTGTATCAGAAAAGACTGGCTGGAAGAACTGAATCTGAGCGTACCTACCACGCCTGACGAGCTATACAACGTGATAGAGCAGATGACCAGGAACAATCCGGACAACAGAGATGATGTGCTGGGTATGATCATCTGGAATGCATGGAACCTGAGAATGGCATTTTCAAAGATCGCCGGAGACCCCACAGCAGTGGAGATCGCCAGCACGGAGGATGCCGTTCAGGATTATTATGATGAAGGCATGAGGGACTACTACCGTTTCATGAACAAGATGTATAACAATGGCCTTCTGAATCAGGAGTACTACACCATGTCGGAGGACAACTTCAAGAGTTATATTGTTACCGGGGCAGCCGCCAGCTTTGAGTATGCCGTAAACGGCAGCGTGGATGTAATGAGAGGCTCTCTGCTAAAAACTCTTCAGGAGAATGACCCGGGCGCGGATATTATCTCCATTCCGCCCCTTAAGAATGTCAACGACGGAAAACAGTATAGCGCTACATACGCTTCCGGCGGTCTGATCGCGTTCTGCCCTCTGACTGCTGACGCGGAGACTGTTGAGGCATGTATGACCTATCTGGACTGGATGTGTACCAAGGAGGGCGGACATGTGCTGTACCATGGTTTCGAGGGTGAGCATTACGATTATGACAGCAATGGAGTGCCCGTTGTAAAGGACGCCGAGTATAATACCAAGGACAAGGATTGGATCCGCGCGGATATCTTTCTGGTAGGCAATCAGGGCTACTTTGCTACTGTGGACGATTTCAACGCATGTACTGCGAAAGAAGCTCCGGGATACGAGGATCATGTGGTGGCCAACTATGAAAATGCCATGATAGGAACGCTGAACCACGATTCCACCTATACTTCTCCGTCCACGCCGGAGCTGATCACTGACATCAATCTGGTAAAGGATGAGTATCAGGTGAAGTGTATCACATGCCCTATGGACCAGTTTGAGCAGACCTATGACGAATATCTGGAAGAACTGAGGAACGCGGGCGTTCAGACGATCATTGACGAGCGCACCGAACGCGCAGGCAGCTGATATAGTATGGGAGGCGGGCCCCTTTGAAAAAAAGGGTCCGCCTTTGATATTTTACTGTCCCGGCTCCGCAATGCGGCTGACGCCCACATAGATATCGGAGATTTCATACCAGGTGGCATAATCTACCACTCCGGTCCGGGGCAGGTTGAAGATGCCCTGGAAAGTGCGGACGGCATTGGCGGTGAGAGGCCCGTAGATGCCGTCCGCAGTGATGACGGGGATGGCCGGGTAATTGCGGGCAATGCGGTTTAATTGGTTCTGCATCTGTAACACCTTCTCGCCGGAGGAACCCACAGTGAGAGAATATCCCGGCCAGGAGGAGGGAACGCCGGAGATCACGTCCGCGGTGTTGATATACATGTCGTTGCCGTAGTAGTAGCGGATGATCTCGATGGCGGAGTAGCCCTGGTCCCCCAGGTACTTGGACCCCCACTGGCTCAGACCGGAACAGGTGACCCGCTGGCCGTCACAGTAGGAGGTGAAAATGGGCTGACGTACTCCCGGGCGGGACAGGAAATTGGCAAAAATACTGTCCACCAGGTAGTCGATATTCTCAAAAGTGTTGCGTCCGTATATCCACTTCTGGTCATAGGCGGTGGAGGAGGTGATGGTGAAGTTGTACCCCTGGTTTCTGTACCACTCTGTATACACCCGGTTCAGCGTAAAGGACATAATCACAAGAATATTGGCGTACAGCGTCGCCTCCGGCCAGGTGGAATAGATTTCGCAGGAGGCCACGTTTTTAATGTAGTCCTTATAGCGTACCCAGTAGTTGGGAGCGCTGGAATCAGAGGGGACGCCGTCATGGACAATGATGTACTCAGGTATGACAACCCTGCTTAAAACAATTTCCCCGGTTTCGTCCATGGGCTTGATTTCATCCTCCGGAATCTTGGGCGGATAGTCTCCAAACAGAGTGTGGACGGGGATATTCACCCGTTTCTCCTCCTCGCCTTCTGCTGTTTCCACGGGGTTCATGCGTATGGGCTGCAGAGAGAGTTCATCCGCAAAAAGCTCGGAACCAGTCACATATACCGGTTCGTAGCCCTCGGCTGTGACCATGATATTGTACTCCGCATAGGGCTGCTGGAGGTTCTCGGGATTCAGTGAGTAGGACAGGGGCGGAGTGGGCAGAGTCACCACCTCCGTTTCCCCCGAACTGTCGGTGGTCAGAGAGAGAACGGGACTGTCCGGGTCTCCGGTGTAGGAGATGGTGACGGTGGCTCCCTCAATGGGAATATAGGCTACGGAGGAGGTCACGCTGATCCTCAGAGTACCAGTGCTTTGGGTACCCACTTCATCCACATTGCTCTCCTGCGCGGCTGTCAATTCTGCTTTTTTTTCGCTCATAGGTTGCCTTTCTCTATTCGCTGGGGATTCTTTCTTAATCAATATATGCAGGGCGGGAAAGGATGTTACATAACCGAATCATAACCGAATGCCGCAGGGTATTTGACTTGAAAGCCGTGGCTGAATATGTTACACTGTAAAAGATGAAACGGGCAGGAGGAGTTACATGCAGGAGTCGTTCGTATTCCCCGATTCGGGACCGCAGACACTGTCGGAGGCAAGTGGGGATATCAGTCAGATCAGTCATATTTTGGAGGGGAAATTCGACTATGAAGACGGTTCCCTGGACTTTTCATGCACAAAAATAGAGCTTATTCTGCAGCCGGGAGAGTATTATGAGGGGAGCTTTGGCATAGAGGTGCATGGCGGCGGTCCCACCGTGGGCCGGGTCAGCAGCTCCGATATCCGCATGGAGTGTCTGACCCAGGAGCTGACTGGGGCGGACGGAGAGATCGCGTTTTGTTTTCACGGAGAGCAGCTATCGGCGGGCCAGGTGGTTAAGGGTAATTTCTATGTGGTCAGCAGTCATGGAGAGTACAGCATCCCCTATGTGGTGACTGTGTGCGGCAGCGCGCCGCTGTCCTCCATGGGGCCGGTGAAGAATCTGTTTCACTATGCCAATCTGGCCCGGGAGAACTGGGAAGAGGCAGTGGCGCTGTTTTATTCTCCTGATTTTGATAACATACTGGTGGGAAATGACAGGCAGTACCACACTTTGTACATGGGGTTGTCCTCCAACGAGGGCAACGAACACAATGTGGACCAGTTTCTCACTGCGATACATAAAAAGCAGCCCATGGAATACAATCTTGTCCAGCAGACGCTGGAGATAGAGAATCCGGTGGGAGTGACGGAACTGGAGATACAGGTGATTCGCAGCGGCTGGGGATTCACGCGTCTGCAGGTGACTGTGGAGGGAGAGTTTCTCTTCACGGAGAAACAGGCGCTGACAGGCGACGATTTCATGGGCAGCAGCTGTCGGCTGTCGGTCTTTGTGGACGACAGTATGCTGCACAGAGGACGGAATCTGGGACGCGTCACGCTGTCCGATATGGAGCGGAGGCTGGAAGTGCCTGTGACGGTGTACTGCGGCCGGGTGAGAGCGGCAGCCGCCGGAGTGAGCAGAGAGCGGGGGCGCGTTCAGGTACAACTGATGGAATATTACCAGTCCATGCGTCTGAAACAGATCAGCACCTCCATCTGGCTGAAGGAGTCGGAAAAGCTGGTGGAGGCTTTGGTGGCCATGGATGAGCAGGATGTGGCGGCGAGATTGTTCCAGGCCCAGCTGCTGATTACCAATCAGCGGTATCATGAGGCCGAGTGGCTGCTGGATCACGCCATAGATTTACTGGAGCAGGGAGAGGGGCTTTACGGGACGGAGCCGGAGACCCTGGAGGCCTATTATCTCTATTTGACCACTCTGGTCAGGCAGGATGAAGCCTACACGGTCCAGGTGACGGAGCGGGTTCGTCGGATTCACCACGAGGCGCCCAGGCAGTGGCGGGTGGCATGGCTGCTTTTATATCTGTCCAAGGAGCATTATCGGACGCCCGGGGCCAGGTGGGCCTTTCTGGAGAGACAGTCCGGCTATGGCTGCAGCAGTCCAGTCATCTATATAGAGGCCTTGCAGCTGCTGAACATGAATCCCGCCATGCTGCGCAGACTGGGGAGTTTTGAGCTGCAGGTGCTGGTCTATGGCGATAAGCGCAAAGCTCTGTCGCCGGAGCTGTTGGAGCAGATGATTTATCTGGCGGAGCGGGTCAAGGATTTTTCCCCGCAGTTGTACGCGCTGCTGTGCAGCAGCTATGAAAAATGGCCCCAGGAGCGGGTGCTTAAGGAAATCTGCAGGCTGCTGATAAAGGGCGGCAGAGTGACGCCGGAGGCCTTTGAATGGTATCAGCGGGGGGTAGAGGCGGAGCTGCGGATTACCAGGCTGTATGAATACTATATGATGGCGCTGGACTTAGACAGAGAGATAGCTCTGCCCAAGGCGGTGCTGCTGTATTTTTCCTATCCGAACAATCTGGACTATGCCCACAGCGCGTATCTGTATCGGTATCTGCAGGAGCATAGGGAGGAGTATATTGATCTGTATGCCGGCTACCGGCAGCAGATGGAACAATTTGTGACAGATCAGATTCAAAAGGGACATATGAGCCGGGATTTGGCGTTCCTGTATCGGGAGCTGCTGACTGAGGACATGATTGGAGAGCAGACTGCGGAGCAGCTTAGCCGCATGATTTTCGCTCATGAGATACGGCTGTCCCGCCCGGGAATCCGCAGGGTGGTGGTCTGCCAGCCGGGAAATCGCATGGAGACCATCTATCCTGTTGCTGACGACAGAGCCTGGTTCGCGCTGTACGGCAGCAGTTGCCTGGTGCTGCTGGAGGACGGGGACGGATGCAGATATGTTCAGGAGACGCAGGAGCCTTCGGGAATGCAGGGAATTCCCTGTGAGCTGGACAAGCTGATGGCGCCGGGACGGCATATCGGCAAGGTGGCGGAGTGGGTGAAGAACAGCCCGGAGCTGGACCTGTATCTGTACAGTGGCCGGGAATTGCCCAAGGAACCCAGGCAGCAGCAGGAGTTTAGATGGCTGCGAATCTGGCGGTGCGAGGAGCTGGAGCTGCAGGTGCGCCGGGAGGCATGCTCCAGGCTGATGAACAGCTACTATGAGACGGATCAGATTCAGGCGCTGGATAACTTTCTGGCGGGGCTATCCGGAGAACTGCTGGGGCAGCAGGAGCGGCAGGAGGCCGTGCGCTACATGGTGATCCGGGGCAGTTATGAGCAGGCGTACGACTGGTTTTGTCAATATGGACTGTATGAGCTGGACAGCAGGGTGCTGGTGGAGCTGGCGGGACAGATGATACAGCGAAGAGAGTATACCCTGGACCAGCGGCTGCTGAAACTGGCGGAACTGATTTTTCAGGGCAAAAAATATGACGGCACAGTTTTGCGGTACCTGTGTCTGTACTATCAGGGACCCTCCCGGGAGATGCGCAGTATCTGGAAGGCCGCCCGTTCCTTTGACGTAGATTGCCGGGAACTCAGCGAACGTCTGCTGCTGCAGATGTTGGTCACAGGGAGCTATATAGGAGAGCAGGAGGAAATATTTACCTATTATGTGAGCCGGGGGGCCAGGCCGGAGGTGGAGGCCGCCTATCTGTCTCAGACTGCCCATGACTATTTTGTAAGGGGAAAGGAGATACAGCAGGAGGTCTTTCGGGAGATCCAGCGCCTGCATCAGCACCGGGAGCCGGTGCAGAAGGTGTGCAGGCTGGCCTATGTGAAATATTATGCGCAGCATGAGCAGGAGATCACGGAGGAAATCCACCGGACGGCCCGGGAGTTCATCCGCCAACTGATGGAGGAGGGAATCCGGCTGAAGGATTTCCAGGCCTACCGGGGCATGGAGCGGGAGCTGGCGCCCATCATGGACAGAACCTTTATAGAATACCATGGCCGTCCGGACAGCGTGGTGCGGATTCATTATCTGCTGAGTCAGGAGAACGGAGACGAGGATCTCTATGTCACAGAGGAGATGAAATCTGTGTACGGCGGTATTTTCAGCAAGGAGTTTGTTCTGTTTTTTGGAGAAAGCCTGCAATATTATATCATGGAAGAGCGGGGAAGGGTGGAACAACTGATGGAGAGCGGAGAGCTGCGAAAGAGTGATCCCGGCGGCTCGGAGCCGGAGGGCCGCTTTGCGCAGATCAACGATATGGCGATGAGCCGGAGTCTCGGAGATTATGAGGCGCTGGATCAGCAGTTGGAGGAATTCTACCGGACGGAGTATTTTAACAGACAGTTATTTCGGTTAAAATAGTGTGAGCGGCTTGGAGGTGCAGTATGCTGGGAGCAGCAGGTGACAAGATTATCATAGGCTACGATCTGGGAAATGAGTTCTCGCAGATCAGCTACTCCTATTTGGCCCAGGATGGCGAGGTGGAGACCTTGTCCTGCGTGGCGGGGGAGGAACATTATAATATTCCCACCATACTGTGCAAACGACAGGGCACAGGGCAATGGTTTTTCGGCAGGGAAGCGCTGCGCTTTGCCCAGGATAATCCGCAGGAGTCCATTGTGGTGGAGAATCTGGTGGAGCTGGCGGTGGCGGGGGAACAGGTGCTGATCGACGAGGAAACCTATGAGCCGGTAGCGTTGCTGACCCTGTTCATGAAGAGAAGTCTGGGACTGCTGTCCCTGGTGTCCGCGCCGGAGCGGATCGTAGCGATGATGATTACCTGCAGAAAGCTGGACGGCGCGTTGATTCAGGTGCTGAACCAGACGGTGACGGGGCTGGGGCTGGGTTATACCAGAGTGTATTATCAGAGCTATGCGGAGAGCTTTTACGACTACATGCTCTATCAGCCCAGAGATCTGTGGGCCTATCAGACGGTGCTGTTTGACTACCGGGAGGACGGGATTCACAGCATGCGCATGGAGTGTAATAAGCGGACTACTCCCATCGTGGCCTATGTCCATCAGTGGGTATATCCTTTCAGCGGAGAGAGCAGCCTGCCGGACATCAGCGAATTAAGCGCCGACAGGGTGGCGCAGTTGGACCAGGAACTGTTGGAGGTAGTCAGGCGGGAATGTGACAAGGGTACAGTGTCATCCGTATACCTGATTGGGGAGAGCTTTGCGGAAGAGTGGATGTCCCAGAGCTTACAGTATCTGTGCAGGGGCAGGAGAGTATTCCAGGGCGTGAACCTGTACAGCAAGGGGGCGGTCTATTGCCTGCTGGACAAGCACTTCGGCAGCAAGGCGGGCAAGGAGCATGTATTTCTGGGCGGAGACAAGCTGAAATACAATATCGGTATGGAGGTGCTGCGCCAGGGGGAAGGGTCCTACTATGCTCTGCTGGACGCGGGGGAGAACTGGTATGACTCGGAATACTGCTGTGAGTTCTATGTGAGACGAACCACTCCCATCAGCCTGGTGATCACGCCCCTGATCGCCGGAGGAGTGATCCGGGTGCCCCTTTCTCTGGGAGAGCTGCCCCAGGAAAATGAGGTCTCGGAGGAGGACGAATTCGGATACTGTGAGTTTTCGAGAATCCGAATGCGGCTGTATCTGGAGGGAGAAAAACTGCTCTGCGCCGAGCTGGAGGATATGGGATTCGGAGAGATCAGACCAGCCACGGAGCTTACATGGCGTCAGAGAATCACCTGTGGAGACAGCCGGGCGGAGGAAAAATGCGTCGGGACGGCTCCGGCCATGGTCTGTGTGGGAGATTATGCCAGGGAACCGTATGTGCTGCCCAAGCTGGGCGTGCGGGTATACTGTATGGAGGAGCTGTGCTACTGCCTGAAGGAAAATGCCTTTTTGCTGGACTGCGCCATTATGAACGATGGACTGCTGGACTTTATCAAAAGGGACTGTCAGCTTCCCGGTCTGGCGCAGGCACTGTATCCGCTGGTACACCAGCAGGGTTCCCTGAGTGGTTTTGTGTCTCAGATTTTAAGCTATGTGGGACTTTATGACCCGGAGACAGTGAATCAGGTGGAGGAGACGCTGCGGGCGGGATCGGGATTGTCGGACTTTGAGAAACAAAAGCTCCAGACGGACCATCTGGCGGAGCAGAAGAGATATGAGGAGGCTCTGAAATCCTATGAACGGCTGCTGGAACGGATACGGGAAAACCAGGAGATGGAGGTACCGGCGCTGCAGGCGCTGACAGCGGATATCCTGCACAATCAGGGAGTGGTCTACGCCAGACAGATGCATTATGGCCGCGCCGCGGAGCTGTTCTTACAGGCCTGGAAGACCAGTGGAGGACAGGCGGCGTACTTTACCGATTATCTGGCGGCCAGGAGAATGCAGCTGCCGGAGAGGGACTATGTGGCCCTGGCGGCGGAATATCCGGACCGCTACCGGGAATCGCTGGAGCTGGAGCAGGCTGTGGAGTCCACGGAGCAGGCTTGGAGAGATACGCCGGAGTACAAGCGTCTTGCGCAGCTGCGCATGCGCAGAGCCGATGGGGAGCTGCCGGAGTACTGTGAGGAGATCGACCGGATTCTGCAGACGATCCGGAATGATTACCGCAAGAGAACCGGCGGCAGACGAGCAGGCAAAGAGGTTTCGATGGGGAGCGCGCAATAGGGCAGACCTGTCCGAAGAGATATTGGGGTTTCGGATGGGCGGAAAGAGGTTGACTTGAAGGTTTTTGATTTTTTTCGTAAAATTTTTACTCCTAAAAGCAGAAGAAAGGCTCAGGAGGGTGAATGGGAAAAGCTGGTAAATGCCCGGGACGGGGTGGACTTTGACCAGGAGGAGGAGCGCAGCCGGTATGTGACGGACTGCCTGGAACAGATTGCGGAGGCGTCCAAGGAGCTGGATATGCTCCAGGGCGAATATGGAAGAGTGACGGCGTATCTGACGGATTTGGAGGAGTTGGAGGCGCTGCCGGACCAGGAGAAGGAAAGTCTGGAAATCACTGCCCGCAAGCTGCAGAATATGGAGCGGGAGTACGAGGATTTTGCCCAGCGCAAGAACAGAATGGACGACGCGCTCTATTATCAATTTAAAAGCCGGGAATCGGAACTGCAGGAGGGCATAACAAAAATCCGCGACACGGAGCAGTACGGCGTACTGGTGAAACAGGACCTGCAGCGTCTTGACGGGGAGAGACATGCCTATGAATACCGGAAAAATGAGCTGCACAATATTATGGAGAATCTGCGGGGGATGGCGGTGATCTTTTTGACAGCCCTTGTAATATGTATGCTGTTGCTGGCGGCGCTGCAGTTTGGCCTGCGGATGCAGACACAGATCGGGTATTTTATCGCCGTGCTGGCCGCTGCTCTGGCTCTGACTGTTCTGGCGGTGAAGTATATGGACGCGGACCGGGAGATGGAGCGTGTGCTGCGGGACGCAAGGAGACTCATCAAACTTCAGAACAAGGTGAAAATCCGTTATGTGAACAACAAAAATCTGTTGGACTATTACTATATAAAATACGACGTGGACAGCGGAAAGAAACTGGAAAAGCTCTTCCGCCAGTACCAGGAGGAGAAGGAGCAGCGCAAGCAGTTCGCGGAGACGGAGGCCAGGCGGGAGTACTATCACAAGCAGCTGCTGAGTCAACTGAAACACTATCATATTCAATACCCGGAGCAGTTGTCGGGGAATGTGTCGGTGATTTTGGACCGCAGGGAACAGGTGGAGAGGCGGCACGAGCTGATTCTGCGCAGACAATCCCTGCGCAAGCAGATGGAATACAACGAAACGGTGGCCGCAGAGGCGAAACAGGAGATCAAGGATATCGTGACCGCCTATCCCCGGTACGCGCTGGAAATCACGGAGATGGTGGACCGCTATGACGCCGGGTACTGAAACTGAGAACAGTGACTGAGCCGATTAGGAAATGTTGACTTTCGGCTACTGCTGGGCTATACTGTTACATGGCAGGAATGTGCCTGCCTGAGAGCAAGGGAATACATTTTAACGCAATATGCAGGAAAGAGGAAAACATGAGTACAGACGTATATCAAAGCCCGTTGTCAGAGCGCTATGCCAGCAAGGAGATGCAGTATATTTTCTCGCCGGATATGAAATTCCGCACCTGGAGAAGGCTGTGGATCGCCCTGGCGGAGACAGAGAAGGAGCTGGGGCTGTCCCAGAACGGCAAGCCGGTCATCACCCAGGAGCAGATTGACGAGATGAAAGCCCATGCGGAGGACATCAACTACGAGGTGGCCAAAGCCAGGGAGAAGAGGTTCGCCATGATGTGATGAGCCATGTGTACGCCTACGGGCAGCAGTGTCCCAAGGCGGCAGGCATCATCCATCTGGGGGCAACCTCCTGCTATGTGGGAGATAATACGGATATTATCGTTATGACAGAGGCCTTGAAACTGGTGAAGAAAAAGCTGGTGAATGTGATGAAGGAGCTGGCGGATTTCGCGGAGCAGTACAAGGCTCAGCCCACGCTGGCGTTCACCCATTTTCAGCCCGCCCAGCCCACCACGGTGGGAAAACGGGCGACTCTGTGGCTGCAGGAGTTCTGTCTGGATCTGGAGGATCTGGAGCATGTGCTTTCCACTATGAAACTGCTGGGTTCCAAGGGCACCACGGGCACCCAGGCTTCCTTTCTGGAGCTTTTTGACGGGGATCAGGAGACCATTGACAAGATAGACCCTATGATCGCGGCCAAGATGGGCTTTGCGGAGTGCTACCCTGTGTCGGGCCAGACCTATTCCCGCAAGGTGGATACGCGCGTGGCCAATGTGTTGGCGGGCATTGCGGCCAGCGCCCACAAGATGAGCAACGATATCCGCCTGCTTCAGCATCTGAAGGAGGTGGAGGAGCCCTTTGAGAAGAGTCAGATCGGCTCCTCCGCCATGGCGTACAAGCGCAATCCCATGCGGAGCGAGCGCATTGCCTCCCTGTCCAGATATGTGATGGTGGACGCACTGAATCCGGCGATCACCTCCGCTACCCAGTGGTTCGAGCGGACCCTGGACGATTCCGCCAATAAGAGACTGTCCATTCCCGAGGGATTTCTGGCTATTGACGGCATTCTGGATCTGTGCCTGAATGTGGTGGACGGGCTGGTGGTGTATCCCAAGGTAATCGAAAAGAGACTGCGCAGTGAACTGCCCTTTATGGCTACGGAGAATATCATGATGGATGCGGTGAAAAACGGCGGAAACCGCCAGGAGCTGCATGAGCGCATCCGGGAGCTGTCCATGGAGGCGGGCCGGAATGTGAAGGTGGAGGGCAAAGAGAACAATCTGCTGGAGCTGATTGCCGCTGATCCCGCCTTCAATATGACGCTGGAGGAATTGCAGAAAACCATGGAACCAGCCAGATATGTGGGGCGTTCCGTGGAACAGGTGGACGCATTCCTGAAAAATGTGGTCCGCCCGATATTGGAGACAAACAAGGAACTGCTGGGCGTCAAGGCAGTCATCAACGTATAGTTAGGGCTTGTAGTGCAGAGACGGGACTTTAATTATCGAAAGGATATGATTATTTATGGGTGGTTTTTTTGGAGTGGCAGCCAAAGAGGATTGCACATTTGATTTGTTTTTTGGGACGGACTATCATTCCCATCTGGGAACCAGACGCGCCGGTATGGCGGTCTATGACAGTCAAAAGGGCTTTGACCGGGCGATTCATAATATTGAGAACGCCCCCTTCCGAACCAAGTTTGATAAGGACTTGAATGAAATGCAGGGCAGCCTGGGAATCGGCTGTATCTCCGACTATGAGCCGCAGCCCTTGCTGGTGCGCTCCCACCACGGGACCTACGCCATTGCCACGGTGGGCAAGATCAACAATATGGACGCGATTGTGAAAGAACTGTTTGACAAGGGCCATTCCCATTTTCTGGAGATGAGCGGCGGGGATATCAACGCCACGGAGCTGGTGGCGGCCATTATCAATCAGAGGGATAATTTGATCGAGGGTCTGCGGCATGTCCAGGAGCTGGTGGATGGTTCCATGACCACGCTGCTGCTCACGCCCAAGGGTATTTATGTGGCCCGGGACCGGCTGGGCAGAACGCCGGTGTCCATCGGGCGGAAAGAGGGCGCGTACTGCGTGTCCTTTGAGAGCTTTGCCTATCTGAACCTGGGCTACCATGAGGAGCGGGAGCTGGGGCCCGGTGAGATTGTCATTGTGACCCCGGAGGGCGTCAAAACGCTGGCAGCTCCCGGAAAAGAGATGAAGATATGTACCTTCCTGTGGATTTATTACGGCTATCCCTCCTCCTCCTATGAGGGGATCAGCGTGGAGCAGATGCGGTATAACTGCGGCGCCAAGCTGGCAGAGCGGGACAATGTACAGCCGGATATTGTGGCCGGTGTGCCGGATTCCGGAACGGCTCACGCCATCGGCTATTCCAATAAGAGCGGCATTCCCTTTTCCAGACCGTTTATCAAGTATACACCCACCTGGCCCAGATCTTTCATGCCGACGATTCAGACCCAGCGCAATCTGATTGCCAAGATGAAACTGATTCCGGTGCATGATCTGATCCAGGACAAGAGCCTGCTTTTGATCGACGATTCCATCGTGCGGGGGACGCAGCTGCGGGAGACTACGGAATTCCTCTATCAGAGCGGAGCCAAGGAGGTGCATATCCGTCCGGCCTGTCCGCCTCTGCTCTACGGCTGCAAATATCTGAATTTTTCCAGATCCACCTCGGAGATGGACCTGATCACCAGACGGGTGCTGAAGGAGATGGAGCAGGAGGGAAGACAGATCGATCTGAAAGACTATGTGGACCCCGAGAGCGAGGGCTATCAGGAGATGGTGGGGCGCATCGGAAAGCAGCTAAACTTCACGACCCTGCGGTATCACAGGCTGGACGACATGATTGACTCAGTGGGCATACCCAAGGAACGTCTCTGTACCTATTGCTGGGATGGCCAGGAGTGATAAGCACGACTTATAAAAAACATAAGAAATATTGATTTTACTTATGACGTGGACTATGCTATACTATCCCTGTCAAGGTGAGAGAGGGGGAGCGCTTTGACGCTCCCCGTTTTGATGCCGGAAAAGACGACTAAAAAAAGCGGAACTTAAAACAGCAGATTCCCGGAAAGCGCACTGATGGATATCGGGACGCTTTAGCGGCCAGATATTCATCACCAGGTGTGCGCTTGCAGGGAAACTGCGGAACTTAAAATAGGAGGACTGAGAATATGGTAAAAGCGGTTGTAGGAGCAAACTGGGGTGACGAGGGCAAGGGCAAGATCACGGACATGATGGCGGAGAAAGCGGATATTATCGTGCGCTTTCAGGGCGGAGCCAACGCGGGACATACCATTGTGAACAATTATGGTAAATTTGCTCTGCACACACTGCCTTCCGGCGTATTTTACAGTCATACCACCAATGTGATCGGCAATGGCGTGGCGCTGAATATCCCAGTGCTTTTCAATGAGATTAAATCCATCATGGACAGAAATGTGCCCATGCCCAAAATACTGGTGTCTGACAGGGCGCAGATCGTGATGCCCTATCATATTTTGTTCGACCAGTATGAGGAGGAGCGGCTGGGAGGAAAATCCTTCGGCTCCACCAAATCCGGAATCGCGCCCTTTTATTCGGACAAATTTGCCAAGATCGGCTTTCAGGTCAGCGAGCTGTTTGACGAGGAGCTGTTGGCGGAGAAGGTGCAGCGAATCTGTGAGATGAAGAACGTGCTGCTGGAGCATCTGTATCACAAGCCCGGCATCGATCCGGCGGAGCTGCTTGAGACTCTGCGGGGCTACAGAGATATGGTGGCTCCTTATGTGTGTGACGTGTCCACTTTTCTGGACAAGGCGCTTAAGGAGGGCAAGACGGTGCTGCTGGAGGGGCAGCTTGGAACGCTGAAGGACCCGGACCATGGCATTTATCCCATGGTGACTTCCTCCTCCACACTGGCGGCCTACGGCGCCATCGGCGCGGGTCTGCCGCCCTATGAGATCAAGGAGATTGTCACAGTGTGCAAGGCTTACTCTTCGGCGGTGGGCGCGGGAGCGTTTGTGTCGGAGATTTTCGGGGAGGAGGCCAATGAACTGCGCGTCCGGGGCGGTGACGGCGGAGAGTTCGGCGCTACCACGGGCAGTCCCAGGAGAATGGGATGGTTTGACTGTGTGGCATCCAAGTACGGCTGCCGTCTGCAGGGAACTACGGATGTGGCATTTACGGTGCTGGATGTGCTGGGATATCTGGATGAGATTCCCGTGTGCGTGGGCTATGAGATTGACGGAGAGGTGACCACGGATTTCCCTGTGACCGCCAGGTTGGAAAAGGCAAAGCCTGTGCTGGAGAAACTGCCGGGCTGGAAGTGCGACATCCGGGGAATCAAAAACTATGAGGAGCTGCCGGAGAACTGCCGCAGATATGTGGAGTTCATAGAGGAGCAGATCGGTTATCCTATCACCATGGTCAGCAACGGACCCGGCAGGGAGGATATTATCTACCGTGAAAGCTCTCTGCGGAAGTCGTAAACGAGGAGCGGTTAAGTGGTCAGTAATCTGGAATATTACAAGGTTTTTTATCATGTGGCGCGCCTGGGCAGCCTGACAATGGCAGCACAGGCGCTGTCTATCTCCCAGCCAGCGGTGAGCCAGTCCATCCGGCAGTTGGAGCAGCAGTTGGGAGTATCCCTGTTCTACCGGGTGGCGAAGGGCGTCCGCCTGACTAAAGAGGGGGAAATGCTGCAGGAGTATGTGGCCAGGGGCTACGAGCAGTTGGAGATCGGCGAGCAGAGACTGCGCCAGATGCGGGACCTGGAGGCGGGAGAGATTCGCATAGGAGCCAGCGACATGACGCTGCAGTACTATCTGCTGCCCTATCTGGAGCAATTTCATGAGGCGTACCCCCAGATCAAGGTCATCGTCACCAACGCGCCCACTCCGGACACGCTGGGACTTTTGGAGCAGGGGCAGATCGATTTCGGCGTGGTCAGCACGCCCTTCGAGGCGGGAGAGCGGGTCAAGGCGGTGCCAGTGCGGGAGCTGGAGGATATCTTTGTGGCGGGCAGGCGTTTTATCGCCTACAAAAACAGAATGTTGGATTTTCAGGAGCTAAGACAGCTGCCCATGATTTTTTTGGAGAAAAACACCAGCACACGGCGCTTTATGGACGAGTTTCTGGAGAGCGGCGGCGTAAGTATTCTGCCGGAGTTTGAGCTGGCTACCAGCGACATGATCGTGCAGTTTGCCCTGCGCAGTCTGGGCGTGGGCTGTGTGGTGAGGGATTTTGCCCAGAAGGAGATCGACTCGGGCAGACTGTTTGAGCTGCGCTTTAATAAGAGGATTCCGCGGCGGAGCGTGAGCATTGTCTACGATGGAAGGGCCAGGATGTCCACGGCGGCAAAGGCGCTTTTTACAATTATCGGACTGGAGGCCGCAAAACCGTAACAAGGAGATGGCGCGGCAGGGAGGTTGGAATGATTAAGAATATTGTGTTTGATATCGGCAATGTGCTGGCAGGCTGGAACTGGCGGGAATACTATGAGAGCTTTCACTATGGACCGGAGGTAACGGAGCGTTTGGCCCAGGCCACGGTATGCAGTCCTCTCTGGGGAGAGTTTGACAGGGGAGAGGAGGACGAGGAAAAGCTGCTGAGAGGCTTTATCGCCAACGATCCCGGCATAGAGAGGGAAATACGGCATGTTCTGGGCAATATCCATGATATGCTGGTGCGCTACGACTATGCGATCCCCTGGCTGCAGGAGCTTAAGGACAGGGGTTACAGCCTGTATTACCTGTCCAATTTTGCCAGGAAGGCCCATGTGGAGTGTGCCCATGTGCTGGACTTTTTGCCGCTGATGGACGGGGGCATTCTCTCCTATCAGGAGAGGCTCATCAAGCCCAATCCCGCTATTTATCAGCTTCTTTTGGAGCGCTATGGGCTGACAGCCGGGGAGAGTGTGTTTTTGGACGATACCTTAAAGAACGTGGAAGAGGCCCGGCGGCAGGGCATGGAGGGAATTCTGTTTCGCAGCAGAGAGCAGGCGGCGCAGGAACTTAGGGCGCTTGGAGTAGAGGCATAAAAATGTCTTGTGTTTTCCTGCAAAAGCCATTACAATAGTAATACTACGATTTGGAAAAGGTGACAGCATATGTTAGAAAAAGTGACTCGCCTGTTTGGACAGGTGGATATGACAGAGGGGAAACCCTGGGAAAAAATTGTGGCATTTACAGTCCCCATGCTGATCGGCAATGTGGCCCAGCAGTTGTACAACACGGTGGACAGTATTGTGGTAGGAAAATATGTGGGGGACAATGCCCTGGCGGCAGTGGGCAGCGCCAGCCCCATATTCAATCTGCTGCTGGTGCTGTTTGTGGGTATTTCCATGGGAGCGGGTATCATGGTGTCCCAGTATTATGGCTCCCATGACAGGGAAAATCTCTCCAAAACCATCGGCAGCTCCATCACGTTGACCGCCGCCGCCTCCGCTGTGCTGATGATAGTGGGCACTGTGGCGATACGACCGCTGCTGGTACTGCTCAAGACCCCCGACAGCATCATTGACTGGTGTACCTCTTACCTGATGATTCTGCTGTGGGGCGTGGCGGGGCTGGCTTACTACAACATTCTCTGCGGCATCCTGCGGGGACTGGGAGATTCCCTGTCCGCGTTAGTCTATCTGCTGATTGCCACAGTGATTAATATTGTGCTGGACATAGTGTTTGTGGCCAAACTCAATATGGGTGTGGCGGGCGTGGCGCTGGCCACTGTCATAGCCCAACTGGTATCCGCTGTTCTCTGTATGTTGAAACTGCGGAAAATGACGGGACTTTTTGACCTGAAAGCCCAGTATCTTAAGCCGGACGGAAAAAATATGATGACAGTGATACGGCTGGGTCTCCCCTCCGGGCTTACGCAGGCCATCTTTTCTCTGGCCATGGTGGTGGTGCAGTCCCTGACCAACAGTTTCGGGGAGATGATTATTGCGGCCAACGTCATTATCATGAGGGTGGACGGGTTTGCCATGATGCCGAATTTTTCCTTTGGAACGGCTATGACCACCTATGCGGGACAGAATGTGGGCGCAAAGCAGTATGACCGTGTGAAACAGGGGGCCAGGCAGGGAACGCTGATTGCCGTGGGCACTTCAGCGGCTATCACAGGCCTGATTCTGCTGTTTGGTCCGTATCTGATGGGAATATTCACCAATACCCAGGAGCTGGCTCAGCTCAGCGCCAATATGATGAAGATTCTGGCGGTGGGCTATATCGCCATGGCTGTGACCCAGAGCCTGTCCGGCGTCATGCGGGGCGCAGGGGATACGGTGACGCCCATGTGGATATCCCTGCTCACCACAGTGGTGGTCCGGGTTCCGCTGGCCTATGGGCTGGCCTATATAACCAGAACGCCCCAACTGCCCCAGGGGCGCTATGAGAGCCTGTGGGTTTCCCTGCTGTCCTCCTGGGTGCTGGGCGCTTTGATTACATTTGTGTTCTACCGCCTGGGAAGATGGAAGAAGAAAGCGCTGTGACGGGCGGCGGCTCCTATCTGGTTTCGTCCAGATAGAGCTGCACCCTGCGCTGGATAATATCCGCCGCCTCCTCAGCGCTCTTGTCCCCATTATAGAAGGGAATCAGTTCTTCAGCTATGATGGCGCGTATTTGCTCCGGCCAATAGGGCTGAGGTTCGCAGCCCTCTACAAAGGCGAGATATTCCTCCAGGTAGGCGGTTCCATCCGGTTTCAGCGCAATGGGCTGGTAATGCGGATTCTCCTCGCTGCTGGAGCGGAGCATATAATAGGTATCCATCCACTCGTCATACGCGACGCTGTCTCTGATCACATCCATTCGGACGCAGCCGCCGCTGGTCTTAAACTGGTTGTCATAGTCCAGGAGCTGGGCAAAGAACTTGCTGATCTCCTCTTTGTATTTGGTGTTGGCGTTGACCACCAGATAGCCATAAGAATAGCTGTCCACATAGCAGCCGCTGCCGCTTTCTACGGGGAAACCCACAATATGCGCCTGGTCGCCATATCTCTCCGAAAGAGTGGAAAACGCGTCGAGACCGCCGTAGAGGCGCTGGATTTCCGCCACCACTTCTCCGCTCCGTATCAGGGCGGCGCACTCCTCCAGGCTCAACTGCTCTTTCCTTTTTTCCTCATAAATCCTCTGGTCTCCATACTTTTTACACAGCTCCAGAATCTCGATGAACTCCTGACGGTCAAAGTGTGCCTGTCCCTGCTCAAAGTCTAAAATAGTATTGGCCGCAGAGGGGTCCATGAAGAGTATGGCAAAGAAGATAGAGGTGCTGGAGAGATCCACTCCCCACTCCAGGAAAGGGTGTTCCCAACTGCCGTCCGCCTTCATTACGCCGATAAGTTCCTCTGTGTTCCAGCCATCTTCTCCCCATACCGCATTGCCTGTTCCCAGTGTGATAAACGACACCTCCGGGACAAGCCCCACCAGCTCGCCGTTCACAGTGCCCAGTTTCAGGACTCCCGGTATCAGCACCTCCTGGGTCTCCTGGGCAATCATATCCGACAGATCGCAGATCATACCCTTTTCCTGCATCAATATCATGTCTTCCCGGGACACATACAGGATATCAGGCCCTGCCGCGGCCATCATCTCCGCCAGGATTCGGGTCCTGTAATCCTCCTGGTATTCCTCCTTGCTTTCCATGCTCATGCTGATGGGGAGTGCGCCGCCATTTTGGGTGAAGGTTGTCGCCAGGCGCTGGAAGTACATTACGCCGCTTTCTCCCAGCAAACTGCAGAGCCGTATCTTTTCCTTGCCGGTCTCCTCCTTATCTGTCAGCACATAGATCGTGCCTTTCTCCTGCTGCAGGCAGCAGAGCAGCAGTTCGCCGTCCTTGTTTCGCATCAGACCCTTGGTTCCGGAGAGGTCTATTCCGTTCTCATACAGATGAAACAAATCCTCCTGGGTGTTGTTTTCCAAATCCCAGCGGATCAGGCGTGCCCCGTCCAGATAATAGAATGTCCCATCTTCATCCAGCATCAGACTGTTGACAAAGCCGCAGTCTATAGTGGCCAAAGGCTCCTCGGTTTCGGTATCCTCCTGAAACCAGGTCAGCGCGGTGGTCTGCTCCTGTGTATCGCTGCGTCCGAGAATCGTCCTGCCGTCGCTTAAGGCATAGGTGTGCAGATTTTCCACAAGCTCCGTGTTCCAGGGATAGAATTCTTCCTCCGGGAAAGGCTCGGCATTCAGAACGTCGCCGTCCAGATTCATTCTCACCAGAAAAAAGCTGTTGTCGGCGTCCCAGTCTCTCAGTTTCAGAGAAAGCTCCATGCCTGCCGTAAGGTCTGCGGAGACGATGCTGCTGTTTTCCCGCTCCGGTATCTCGGGGACGATGAATAGCTGCCTGATCTTGGAGGTATCGGCGTCGTAAATCTGCACATTCAGTCTGGCTCCGGTTTTTTCCTCCGTGCTTTCAACCCGCAGCATGTATATCTTTTTTCCAAGAATCCTGTAGTAGACGCTGTGCTGCGTATAGCCCTCCTCCAGCTCCTGAAAACGCATGGTCTCCACTTCTTTTACATGCAGCGGGTCAGCGCCTGGGACAATCTCTCCCGCAGAGAGTATCATTCCCGGGCCGGACTCCGCGCCCTGTGGGATGGAGACGCTCTCCCCCTGTCCGCTCCTTCCGCATCCTGCCAGCAGCAGGCAGATCATCAGTCCAAGCAAACATATCCTCTTCATATCGTTTTCCTCCTTACAGCGGCCGCCTTGTCCTTTCTGTAATTCCACTATAGTCAATTCCGCAGTCTCCGTCAATAGCCTTAATTGTTTCTTCTCCGGATATTAAAGAATTTTTAAAGAATCTCTATGAGAATCTCTATGAGAATATCTAAGGGTGTGACAGCGCCCTTGTTTTTTGGGGGTGACCCCCTTATAATAAAAACAGTATTCCATCGCTTGGAAGGGAGGAAGAAGGAGCTGTGAAAAACGTTGACATACATAAGGCGGCTACCGTCGGAGAGATCGTGGACCGTGACAGACAGTTCAGGATTATGTATATTCCTGAAATGGATGCATATGTCATGGCGATTATCATATGGTGGGTGGCCGCGTATGAGAGGTATTACATGGTTGAAAAGGAGGATTACGAATCCTATTTGACCTGTAAGGAAAAGTTTTATGAGAAATACAGCCGGGAACTCAGCAAGGACACGGCGTTTTGTTTTACCGAGCGTTTTGCCGGAGCCGCCGCGCTGAGAGACTATGACGGGAAACCGGGATTTGCCAATTCCTATCCCACGCCGGAGGGCGTAGTCAACGCCTTTCAGCACTACGGCTATGAGGACGGAGTTCTCTACGCGAGGATTGTGTGGGAGAAGGGAGAGATTTATGTCCCTCCCATACAGGCGGTAAAGACTGGCGAGACGTATGAGTACCCGCTGCGAAAAAAATGCGAGGTGCAGAGGGACGCAGAAGGCAGTCCGATTTGTTATAAGCTGAAAACGGACCTCTAAAAATCAGTGGTCACAGCGGAGGTATCTCCGGGTGCTTTCATAAGCTACGTTTTGAACAGAATCGCAGGAGCTGCAATGTTGGCAACTGTAGAAATCGGTGGTGCAGCCGCCGTCCTCTTCCTTTTTATGGCGGTATAATGTACCCTCCTGCCAGGCGTGACGGCAATCAGCCTGTTCCAGCCGGGGACCTGCGCCGCTCAATAGGTATACTTGTCCGTCATGGGCTATAAAAATATCATGCCCCGTTCCATAGTCAAAAAACGGGTTATAGGGGCAATAAGGGTTAGAGGCATCCGGAGAATTATTTTCCGCAGGATATATATATGTGGTTCCTTCCCAACCCCAGGTGATTTGCTCATCCGAAAACGCATATGTGGGCGCCGGAGCGTAAGCCAGCACGGAGATCGGGCTAAGCGCCAGCACTGCAAGAGCCGCTGTCAGCGATACCGTCCATTGCATTTTGGCGGTACAAAGAGCAGTTCTGTTCATAACGGTTATTCTTTCCCTGATCATTTTAAATCCGCCGCTAAGCGGACTGGCTAACAGGGTATCCAGTTGCGGTTTCTTTTGACTCAGTTCTATGATCAGTAGTTGATATTGCTTTTTTTCCCGCTCCGACAACCCCTTGATAACAGACGCGTCGCATACCTGTTCGCTTACCCTGCATATTTCATGGTACAGGATGTAGATGAATGGGTTGTACCAGTGCAGGAGCATGGCCAGCAGCCACAGAGATTTGAGTAAGTTGTCGTGGTTTTTGACATGCGCCATCTCATGGGCAATGATCATTTGGCTTTCTTGTCTGTCTGCCAGATAAGCGGGCAGGATAATGCGTGGAAAAAACAAACCGACTGTAAAAGGAGTGGCGGTGTATGGGGTTACATACAGGGAAACTCCGGTTCTGGCGAGTCCCCTGCTTTGTCTGCCTGATGAAACGAGCGGCAATTTCGCGAGCTGCCGCAATTCTCTCATGCAATAGGAATATTTCATTAAACGGTACAGCAAAAACGCTATAACAAGAATTCCCCATATTCCCCAAACCGTAAGAATAATAGGCTGGTTTTTAAAGTGAAAATTGCCCTCTATGTCAATCAGGATCACTTTATCCGCACGGATGGAAGAGACAGGGCCTTGACTCGGAGGCTCGCTGGGGAAGAAATATTTCCAAATTCTTTTATATATGTATTTCCAATATTGGTATGGAAACAGAAAAAACAGGAGCGACACCTTTAAAAGCCGATAGCGCCAAGAGGCAGGAAGGAATCGCCTGGCGGCCGGTTCTGTAACCAGATAAAACAGAAGTACCAGACTGCCTGCCAATGACATGGAAAATAACAGGTTCATCTTATCCCTCCTCCTTCTCAAGCAATGCTTTTAAAGCAAGAGCTTCCCGTTCTGTGAGCCTTTCGCTGAAAGTAAACGCTGAGACAAAGTTATTAAAAGAACCTTCAAATAACTGCTCCACAATGTGCCGGGCCAAACGGTTCTCGTATTCCGATTGCAAAATCTGAGGATAATAAAGGCGTTTCCGTTTGACTCCTTCTGCCCTGACAAACCCCTTATCAATCAGGTGGGTTAAATGGGTGTTTATGGTCTTCGGACTGACGGAATGATTTTCTGCTTTTATGGAGTCGCATAATTCCTTAAAGGTAATCCCATCTTTGTTTTCCCATAAAAGTTTCATGAGTTCACATTCTTTATTTGTGAGGCTGCCAATCATACTTAGTATCCCCTTATGTAAAATTTTGTGCATTTATTATAATATAACAAGTCGAAAACGTCAATTTTTTTGATATGTTACAGAGATGAAAAACTTTCGGAAAATATCTTGACAATATTTTCAGTATGTATTACTCTCAAGAAAACGGTTTATATCCTATAAGAAGTAGGATATAACTCCATCATACAAAAATGGATAAAGGAGGAAATGATTTATGAAGAAAAGAATTATAGTAAGCCTGTTATCATTTGCTCTGACTGCCGTTCTGATATGCGGCTGCGGAAACAAAACAGAGCAGAGCATGGCGGAGGATACGAACCTGAGTGAAGTGGAGACAACAGAGTCTACGGAGGAAAATACCACTGAGCCGGAGGAGAGTAAGGAATCCGAAGAGGAAACTGTGGCAACCCCTACGCCGGAACCGCCCCAAACACCTGAGACAGTTGCTGATACGCAGGAAAGCGGAGAAAAACTTGAAGGCTCCGAGGAATCGCCCCAGGAGAGTTTCATTGCAGCATCGGCACCGGAAGAAACCACTATGCCAGTGGCGGAGAATACTGCTATCGAAACTCCTGCAGAACAGGCGGCATCCTATACAGTAACAGAAATGTCTGCAACAATGTATGCGCAAAATGCGGTAAATCTGCGTCAGGGTCCAGGCACAGAATATGCCAAGGTTGGTAATTTGACCAAGGGACAGCAGGTAATTGTTACGGGGCAGGCCGGGAATGGCTGGTATCAGCTGGACAACGGGGCATTTGTATCCAATAAGTATTTGAGCGATGCGGCTCCCATGCAGCAGGTAGCAGGAACAACACCGACAGATCCGATAGCGCCGACAGATCCATTAGGCGGGGTAGGAGAAAGTGCTAATACATCATATGTAGCAAATGCAACGGATTTCTTTAATTACATGAATCAACAGAGAAACGCAGCCGGCTTGGGGACACTAACCTGGGATGATGGGATGGCGGCTGTTGCCCAGAGAAGAGCGAAAGAATTGGCGACAGACTATTCCCATAATGGAAATGTCGAAATGTATGGAGAAAATATCCACAACAATACCAGCGGTTCGTATGTGGATTGGTATAATAGCTTTTACAATTCATCTGCGCATAGAGAGACTATGATGACTCCAAATTATGGGAGGGGTGCAGCTGCGGTATACTTTGATGGGTTTAAGTATTATGTAGTCAGCAATTTTGCAGGCACACCATTATCGACAGAACAGTTAATAGAGCAGTCTCAGCCCGGTAACCTAATTCCTGCGGGGGGAAATGAAAACGGAACAACAAACAGTTTTTCTACAACAGGGGAAACGATAGATGCAGATGATCCTGACTATGGATTTATCTATGATCTCTTTGAGCAGGATAGAGAGGAACAAAATAATTAACTTCCTTTTCGGAATTGTGTACCTGTTAAAAGCGAGTTGTAATTGTACTTACAAATTAGTATTTTGGGAGGATTGAAGTATGAGAACGTTTAATTACATTGTAATAATTTCGATTGCTGCTGTTATTGGTTTTTTCGTGGGAATATTAGTGAACCAAGCGATGGATGGTGCAATTCTATTTGCGATGATTGCAGGTTTTGCGTATTTGATTCAAGCGATTGAGAGCAAGAAAGAGCCGTGACTTCAAGCTAAAAAAGAATTGTTGCTCAAGGTAATCAGGTCTACTTTTCCGAAAAGAGAAATGATTAAATATTATAGAAAATACACCCCATGATTGTGATTAATCTATACGAGGAGAAAAGAGCATGAAGAGGAGAATGCTAGTTATTTTGTTATCATTGGTATTGACCGCCAGCTTGGCATGTGGCTGTGGAAACAAGACAAACCAGAATGTGGATACGGAAACAGATCCTGCTACAGCAGAATTTACGGTTCCTTCCGAGGCGGGCACACCTGATGTAGAACCCCAATTGGATACCGAGCTGGAGGAGAGTAAGGAATCCGGAGAAGAATCAGCGGTAACTCCTGTGCCGGAACCTACCCAGGTTCCCGAGATAACATCAGGCCAGCAGGAAAGTGGAGATGAGACAGAAACATCTAAGGCATCGGAGGGTGAAAGTGCAGCTCCGCCTCAGATGCCAGTGGAAGCAACTGCGCAGGGAGCCGAAGATGCGGATGTTACGCCGCTAGGTGAACAGATGGCAGATTATACAGTAACAGAAATGTCTGCCACAATGTATGTAAAGAATGCAGTGAATTTGCGTCAGGGACCAGGAACAGAATATGTCAAGGTTGGAAACTTGGCCAAGGGTCAACAGGTAACTGTAACAGGTCAGGCAGAGAATGGCTGGTATCGGTTAGATAGCGGAGCGTTTGTATCTAACAAATATCTGACTGATACGGCACCAGCCCAGCAGGGGGGAACATTACCCAATACATCCGCAGACCAGACAGGCACGGTTATTCCTGTCGGAACAGATACAGAATCCTTTGGCGGCACATCAGTGGAGTTCATCAACTATCTGAACCAGCAGAGAACGGCGTTGGGTCTAAGCGCTCTGGTGTGGGACGACAATCTGGCGGCAGTGGCGCAAAGACGCGCCCAGGAATTAACGGTGGATAATTCACATAATGGCTGTCCTGCCGATTGCAGTGAGATTATCTACATGGGCGGCTCCTCCTACACAGACTGGTACAATGCATGGTACAACTCCCAGGATCACCGAGAGAATATGTTTAGAGAAGACCATGGAACAGCAGCCTGCGCCTATTATTATCAGAATTATAACTACTATGTGGTGACCCTGTTCAAACAGAGAGAGAAAACGCAGGAAGAACTGGACGCAATACAGGATAACATGGTAAAGGTAGGTGAAAGCGAGAATGGTGTTTCTATATATGTTCCTGCGGATCAGGTAGGAGATTATGAAACCCTTGATCCCAACAATACTGATGCCATCAATAAAATTGAAGATCAGAATAAATTACTCGACGAAGGCGTTATGGATGAAATATGGCTGGATTAACTGATATTCCGAGTCTGGATTAATTATTAACTCAAACTTCCCACATGAAATCAGGGTATAGAGCTTTGATAAATGCGGGCTGAGATACAAACCAGTGGATCAGTTGCGTTTATACTTCACTTGTGATAGTGATGGCACGGTTTTGGATGCCATCATACAAGATTCTGAGCAAGTGCTTTAGGGCGGTACTTACTTCAATATCCTGTATGTCATCACAGCAGACATAGAACAGCTCGCATATGGTTTTGGGATCGCTGTTCTTGCATGCCATGTAACTCCTAACACATGTACTGTGTCAGTAGTAATGTACGAAGTAACAGAAGTGTGCGCATGTGGCGAAACCAGAGTTACTTCACAGAAAGACGAACATCATACGACCGAATCACATAATCACTAATAACCATTTGAGCCATTTTCTGTTTATATGCTGATGGAGTATGTTTTGAATCAGGCGATAGGAAGGAGTTATAACTTCGTATGAAAAAGCTAAGGATTGGATTATTTATTCTTATCAGTCTGCTGTGTCTGGCAGGATGCAAAAAGGAAGACCCCGGCCCGATAGCGGCAGGTACCCAGACTGGAACGGAAAACCTGTACATAAACGATTTTATTTCGCTGCAGTTTGAAAATTCGGAAACAGAATACCAGACAAGAACTCTTTTTTATGATACCTATGGAAGTAAGCTCTATCTGCTGCAAGCCTGCTCCGAAGATGAAAGCGCCAGGGAGCAGTTGTCCCTGTATGTTTTTGATGGGGACACCAAGGAGATGACCCAGCAGCCCTTCGTACTACAAATTCCGGACAGGGAAAACAGCTCTATAAAATCCATGGATGTACGCAGCGGCCCAAGACTGTCTTTCCGTCTGCATGATGACAAGGGGGATTTTCTGGTCATAACGGATATGGAGGGGAATGTTCTTCTTTCACAGGATTCTTTTCCGGAGCAGGATGAATACCCCTGGAACGAGGACGTACAACAGAGATATGCGAACCGGGCCTATGACAGCGAAGACGGCTCCGCCATCCTCAGCCGGTGCAGAGATCAGGAAAATATTACAGAGCTGTTTCTGTACGATACGGAAAGCG